>OMLO01000339.1_pt1 | contig 29105 bp, 26 predicted proteins | sample 1674811 | NCBI WGS metagenome assembly OMLO01 (sample SAMN06265003, study PRJEB25207) | coral metagenome | isolation source: Coral host | place: Mexico:La Bocana,Puerto Morelos, Mexico | collected 2008-11-13
AAGCACGAAACTCAGAGTTGCAGTGAATCATGTGTGTTTTCATTTAGTAACCCAATTCTATACACAGCTCTACACAAATGTGTATTGAGTACTCTTTAGCAGTATTAACTACAACTTCTCTTGATTATTAATTAAATATAAATATAGTAGAAATGTTGAACTACAAATATCAGTGAAATGTACATATTAAGAAGGAATCCACTATCAGTTTGGGTAACAAGCGGACAAAACCTGCGTACCGAGGTTACGTTGCAAACTTGTGTACAACTGTTTTAAATATCTTCTCAAAAGAAATCATTTCTAGCAACACCAAATGTCGAAAACAAATTTTAAGTTCGTATGAAACACTTGAAAATACTGGTGAAATTTTACCTGTGATTGCACAATTTCTCTGAACTTTGAAATTTATTTGCTCATGTTCCCATGAGAAATTGTATTGGTATCTTTTGCTTTTAGAAAACGCAAAAAGGACTATGCTATACTTAAAATCATTTTGGTGCAAATGTAGAAGGCTTATATAATACTTTTTTTGTGAATTGTGTTTTTTTTTTTCAATTATAGGGCTTCTTTTGTCCTACTGGTACCACTATTCCTCAGCCATGTCCTTGTGGTTTCTATGGTAACTCATCTGGTGTGAAAAGAAGTGAGGAGTGTGCACCATGCCCTGCAGGTGAATACTGCGCTGGCTATGGTCTGAAAGAACCAACCGGACCTTGTGATGCAGGATTCTATTGCAGTGGAAGAGCTTGCACTTCTGTGAGTATTACAACTGGTCTAGCTTGGGTTGTGTCAGATTTTATACTTAACAATTATTCCACGAGCGCACATTAGATATGGCAGGTAGTCAACAAGGTGCAGAGCGCAAATCATCTCTTGTCCAACAAGCGCCAGTGGAACAATTATTTTATTAAAAAATGCCCCCAAAATACACGAAACTAGAACAAAATAAAAATAATAATGCCCCCAAAAAAATATGCATATGCTTACCGTATTCGTGGAGCATGATGTAATGACTCTTATAGTCCATCAACTATTTTAGCTCGTGCACGATTGGTTTAAACGCATCACGTGACTGAATATTCCCCAGCGGAAACTGGGTGATATCCAAGTGATGTTCTACAATTTTCAAAACCGCGTGTGTTTTGAAAAAGATTTGAAGAATAATAGACAAAACAGCCTCCATTTGGGGCAAAATATGCTTGAATATTTGTCTGCATGTTCCGCGAGCTGCACTCTCAGAAAACTGTTCACTTCACAGAACAAATAATGTCCGGGGCCAAATATCCAAGCATATATCCGCGCCAAGTGGAGGCTATTTGTCATGTTGCTAGGTCGTCACATTGGATATACATTATATGTAAGTAGTTTTATTTTGACTCAAATACTGTTAACTGGTGTTACAATTTCCTTCTTTTTTTCTCGAAGGCTCCCCCTGAAGGAAGCCCAACAGGAGGTCTTTGTCCCAAAGGGGGCTACTGTCCACAAGGTGCAAAAACTCCTGAGCCCTGCCCTGTGGGGAAATACAGTGGAACCAAAGGAAACAAAGAACCAGATGACTGTGTCACGTGTGACCCTGGGTATGACATTGGATTAAAATAGTCCTAAGTTTTGTTATTGATACTATGCATTACCAAAGAGTTACAGCGTTAATTACCATAGGATTGGTAGTGCTGCTTGTGCTTGCAGCACACTAAGCAGATTTTGTTTTTTTCCTCAATGCTTTGCACATAGAAGGCATCACGCTAGACACAAATCGACTACAAACATTTAAAGAGCTTGTGAAATTGGCGAAATATTTGGCTCTTTGATTGTAGTAGTCGAGGAGAAATTGTCTGCACAATTTCTGGGTAGCAAAAGCGCTAATGAGCTCGAACATTCTTTGTAAAATTGTGAGTTTTTAAACCCGGATTACACAAAAAGTATTCAATACCTCGGGCATAAATTCCTTGGCACAGTCAATTGTGCTATCCCCTTTCCATATTCAGAACTAAAGTTCTTGTACTCCATCAGAAACTGTATTGCTTATGCTAATGAGGCTAATACTATAAAGAAATATTTCTCTATATGAGTTAGCTTACGTGCATTGTCTCATTCAGTTTCTACTGTGCTGGAGACACCAACCCTGAGCCCACAGGTCCATGTTCACCAGGCCATTACTGCACAGGAGGAGCATCCGTACCAACCCAGCATGTCACGCCCAAGGGTCACTTCTCAAGTGAGGCTGCTGTTTTTCCACGCGAGTGTCCAGTTGGAACTTATCAGGAGGTATTTGCCACCATCTAGAGTGTTATTCTCAAGGGAGTAGAGGAGTTATTCTTTTTTTCTACAATCAGAAGAATCGCAAGTGTTTCTCTTATTTAATGGGAACATTTCAACCACAAAACGGGATTGAAAACCATTGTGTCAGTGTTGTTCCAATAAGTACAACTTTGTAATGCACGGCTTTGAACAGAGAACATGTTTTTTCTTCTTTGCAGACTGATCGAGCCGAGCGTTGTACAAATTGTACGGAGAAAAATTTCTGTGATGAAATGGGTCTTGTATTTCCGAAGACATGCCTAGTAGGGCACTATTGTCCTCCAAACAGCATCAAGCCTACGGCTTGCCCACCTGTGAGTATAGTGATTGTTTATTGCAAGTGCTGTAAGTGAAAAGGGTGAATAAAAATAAAGAGTTTCTGCCCTCATGGTCAAGAATACTAAGATACAAAAGAATTCTAAAATACAAAACCTTGCTTATGAACTGATTAAAATTACGTAGATTTAAAATTATTTTCACCTTCCTTTCATTCAGGTCATGATTGTTAAGACTCACGTCTGCTGAGTCAGACGTTTTTCACTAAGAAAGACATATTGGTGCGTTTGGTAAAGAGAGTAGTTTACAGTCAAACTAATATGAAGACTGTTTTGCTCCGCGATGGGTTACTTTCGTATCTGCCATTGTCTTTTTGCTGGTATCTTTTGCTTTATTTTTTTTCTTAAGTTCCTCATGGGTGAAATAAAATGCGTACATTTATATGGACTGGCAATAACAGTGAATAGTCTAGTCTCAATCACTTATCGTGTGTACAGTTGTCTTTAAATATGTTCAGATATGAATTTATAATTTTTTCCATTTGAGTTTTCAAGAGGTTTTTCAGTGATTTCACCTGATGACATACTGGTGTTTTGGGTGATACATCAGCTAACATGAAGTTATTTTTCCCAGGGAACTTACAACCCAAACAGTGCATCAGCCGATATTTCTTCTTGCCAACTTTGTGATGCAGGATCATATTGTAGACAAGCTGGCTTGAACGCTACTGAAGGAAAATGCTTTGCAGGGTATTACTGTCAAGATGGTTCTCCAAGCCCAACTCCAGTAAGTTAAACCCGCAGTTGCCAAACTTAAGCACATGCTTTGGTGTCCACTTTTTGTAAGCGGAAGGATTCTTCTGATAATTATAATCTCTGGAAAGATGATTTCTTACTTCATCACACGCTGTGCCATGATCTTGTGTCCTTGCTGTGACTGGTTTTATTCTGGCCCATTCTTCTTAATCACAGGCTGTCTTTGCCGTGTTGGCACATGTTGCCATACTTTTTCACAACATACAAGAAAGCTTGGTATCTTTATTGTCTTAGGGTGGTTGATGTATTTAGTTGTTAACATATAAAAGTCTCTCAACTGAAAGTCCCTGATTAGCTTTTAATTAACAAAATCTAGCTTACATAAACAACAGGTTACCTTAAGGAAAAGTTATTTAACATTAAACCCGGACAATTCCTTGTTTGAATCATTGAGAGTTTGGCTTTACTCAATCTGTTGTAACGTGTGTTCGGAAACCACCCACATTTGAATACCACTTGATCATCTGGTACTGCTTTTTCCTTTTGATATATATCGAACTGCGATTGTTCTGTGCACTGTTTGTAGCCCTTGAGGTTTGCATCACTTTTTTTAGGAAATTTGTATTTGTATTTGTTTTTAGAACAATGGCTCACTTTCAAACATTACATATGGAGGTATTTGCCCGCCTGGTTACTATTGCCCGGTAGGCACAGAAAGACCACATCAATTTCCCTGTCCAAATGGAACATACAGTGACACACCTGGCCGTGAGAAAGAGGGGGATTGTATCCCATGTGATCCTGGAAGATCATGCACTGGGGAAGGTCTGACAGCACCTAATGGAGTGTGTCGTCCTGGGTGGTACTGTGTTGGCAGGGCTACCACTCCTATGCCTCTTGATGGTGTTACTGGTAACATATGCCCTGCTGGTTATGAGTGTCCAAATGGGACAGACATTTTCAAGGATTGCATACCTGGAACCTACAGGTATCTGCACGTTGAAATGTTGCGTATGTGATGCAGCTGAGGTGCAGTGTAACGTTATTTACATTGTGAATATTGGTTGTATTGTATATAATGTACAGTTAACAATGGACAACTACAGTTCCACCATAAAACTATATTCAATTCCATCTAAAAAACTGTAGTTTACCTAAAACCTACAAATTTCACTTCCAGTTCCAGTTCTTATGCAATATCTACCCCAAGCTTTCAGGTTTTACTTTGTGGATTTGAATTGAAAATGATAGAAATGGAAAATCCTAAGGAACCTTGAGGGTTGCCTGTTTTCAAACATATTTTCTCATGACTTCGCCCACTTCATGGTACCAAAATTCAAATCTGAATATACTCAAAATATTCACTGATTTCTCTTTTGTTGTTGTTTTCCTTCTTTAGCAATGTTACTGGTCTTGCTGCATGCTTAATTTGCCCAGAACGCTTCTTTTGTGAGGGTGCAGAAGGAGACAGCAAGACACCCATTCCTTGTCCTAGAGGCCATTATTGCCCTGCTGGTACTGGAAAATCACCGGAAAAATGTCCCGCTGGAACATACAATCCACAGGTGCGTTTTATCAACTCCCTCGGAGATTTTTTAACATTTTATCATTGTCTTGGTGTCCGTATGAGTATAAGAGATTTTGTCATCACTTGTAGAATTATTTTAATCCTTGTTTCTATCGCCTTTTATTGTTGCCATCCGACATTACAATGTTAGAAATTCAGTCTTAAGAATCAGGTAGTTACATTATTCCAAATTTAATGCTGTACACCAGATCTTCTTTTGTTTTTTGACCTGCAAGTTTGTCTTGAAACTAGAATGGCCTATTTCAATTTATCCGCTTATGGGTCTATGATGGTCTTAATTGTCCCTAATTGTACAAAGCCCACTAACAACTTTTCACAATTGAAAAGAGTTGCTTAGAGAGCTTGGTATTGTACAAAATTACCTTTAAACCGAAGGAAAAAACACCAAAGAGATAATAATAACCATAAAGGAACAAGGATGGTTAAGGATGGAGAAGATTAACACGGATTACAAACGACGAACTGGAAGATTTTAATCTGAACTTGTCAAGATGCCCAAACCGTGCTTAGCTCCTTCTGTCTGAAACTGTAAATTTCTTTAATGTTGCTAGTCTTTGCCCGAATTCACTGACCTTGTAATGCTTTTAGCTGGGCCTCGCTCGTGAAGATGAATGCAAGCCCTGTCCTGCTGGAAAGTTCTGTGGAGGATCAGGAGTTGAATCATTTCCAAGTAATATTTCTGGAAACTGTGACCCTGGATACTTCTGTGTACTGGGTGTAAACACACCACGTCCCAGTCTCAATTTCACAGGGGTGGGTGGAGTTTGTCCTCCTGGTGCATATTGTCCTGAGGAAACCTCAGATCCCATTGGCTGTCCCAGCGGCACATTTTCAAATGTGACTCTGTTAGGGAGTGCAAGTGACTGTACACTTTGTTCCGATGGTCACTACTGTGAGGAAACCAACCTCACTGAGCCAACAGGTGAGGTGGTGTTTCGTGTCTGTATACTGCACACACTCATATGCAAAGTATGTTGAGTTCATTAAAAACCAATGGGCCAAAGTCTTTAATACCGCACACTTTTTCTCGATATAATAAAGACCAAGGGATATTTGTGACCATCAATAGTTAAAACTAAGAAATACAAATTTCAGGAATACTAGAAATTTTAAGTGTGAGCATGTTGCAAATTGTTCTTTGAAAGCTTCTTCAAAGTTAGAGTCGTGTACAGCTGAACTAATTACTTGGCTCCTAGTCATGTGATCATGCTGTGAATATTTGATTAGAAAGAGTAATCAAATAGTGACGATTGAAATTAGGAAATAATTTCATGCGCATTTTGTCAAAATTCCCTAGCCTTCAGACAAGGTGAATTGTTAGTCAGAATTGTGACAAAACATAAGTGAAGTTACTTTGTAATTTCATTACTATACCTTTGAATATCATGGACGACAAATTACACTTACAATCGTGGTTTTGTAACTTGTTTATTGTATCAAGAAAATCCATGCCAAACGTTGCCATGGTAGTTTTGTAATTTCCCATATGAAAATAGAAAATAACACGTAATTTTTGCACCAAAATTAAGGAGTTATTTGTCACCTATCATTATTAGGCTTTTGTTGCGATTTTATTGTTGTTCACAAAAGTGATTGGGCGTCAGTTTTATCGGTTTTGTTGAGGTTGTGACTAGGTTTTCATGACCTGGGTTTTGGGCTTTTTGTTTCTGACGTGTTGACCTAAACCAAAGATAAATGCTTTCACTTGCAGTTAACACAAATTATCAACTATACTGTAGTACGTTTATTCATCCCTCCTTGGTTAAATGTTTGTTTTGTTGTTACACAGGCAAGTGTGCCCCAGGCTTTTATTGTAGGCGAGGCTCAGACACAGCAACACCAGCCAATGTATCAGCCATAGGAGGACCTTGTCCAAAGGGCCACTTTTGTGAACTTGGCACAGCATTCCCACTGGGTTGTAGAAGAGGCACATATAATCCAAACGAAGGAGAGGCTGCTTGCTTTACGTGTCCTTCTGGGTATTTCTGTCCAGAGAATTCCACTGACTTCAACCCCTACCCCTGCCCCATGGGACATTTTTGCCCAAATGGGACAGAGTATGCATCACAATACCCTTGCCCTAAAGGTTACTATAATGGAGCGACAAAGGGAGTAAGTTTAGCAGACTGTACTGCATGTCCTGGTGGAGAGTACTGTAATGAATCAGGGCTGTCAGCGCCTACTGGGCCATGTGCAGCAGGCTTTTTCTGTGTCAATGCTGCCTGGACAGACAGACCTTTAGATTATGACAACTTTACATCTGGTGACTGCCTTTGCCCTTCAAACTCTACTGGAGGAGAGTGTCAGGAGGGATTTTTCTGTCCTGAAGGTTCCCATGAACCCACTCCTTGTACTGGGGGATATTTCTGTGAAGGTAAAGGGAAGGCTGATGTCACTGCACAGTGTGACCCCGGCTGGTTTTGTACCAGTGGTGCTAAGGTCTCACAGCCGTCTGATGGGATCACTGGAAACATCTGTCCACAGGGAAAGTATTGTCCAAGGGGTACCAAAGTTCCTGAGCTCTGCCCCCAGGGTACATTTTCCAATAACACCGGGAACAGCCATGAAAACAATTGTTCTGCCTGCACTGGAGGATCGTATTGTGAAACCAAAGGATTAACAGAACCAACTGCACTTTGCTCTGCAAAGTTCTTCTGTCCTCCTGGCGAACGTTTGGACAAAGAGAAGGCATGTACCGAGGGACACTTCTGTGAAGAAGGCAGTCCCGCTCCTGTCAAGTGTCCCTCAGGAACTTACCAAGATGAAATTCAACAAGACTCTTGTAAAGTTTGCCCTGCTGGTTATTACTGTGACAGTAGTGACGATCTTAGTGATTTCTCAAGCTATAACTGTCCAAATGGGTTTTATTGCCCTAATGGAACAAGATACGCCACTGAGTTTGGCTGTCCTAATGGAACACATGGTAATGGTACCAACCTTTTCCATCCTGATCAGTGTATCAAGTGTCCACCTGGAAGATTCTGTTATGGTAAGGGTGGATAATAATCTGTATGAATAGCAATGAGGGTAGCTTATGCAGTTGTGTCAAAGTAAAAGTACCCTTTTACGAACAACTAGTTATTTTTGCATTGGTCTCACATAATGTTTTTCATATGGCCTTGCTTTGTTTTGGGTGGTTCTCTATAGCTAACTCATTTTGAGGCAGGCACCTTTATTTCTACTCCCATGTCTCTTTATTTTCTGTCACTTGATTTCCCACTTGTCCTCTTTTCCTGTCTGTTTGAGGTACATTACTTTCCACAAAAGTTCCGACAATTTTAATTTCCGACATAAAAGTGTCCGAAAATAAAACCCTTCGAAACTTTGAAGCATCCGAAATGTTTCCAGTACAATTTCAAACTTTAAACCTCATAGAATTCTTGTTGTTTTCCCTTAAGTATATCAGTAAAACCTTGAAACTACTATTTTCATAGAGGTTTTGTCTTGTCAGTCTAAATGTGTTTTATAGGCGTAAATTTAGGTTAGCTACATTTCAGCAAAGTGTCCGAAGTTTGTCCAAGGTGAGATTAAAAGTGTCAGAAACATAAACATCTGAAATTGTTTGGAAGTAATGTAATACTGCAAGAGTTCAAAGGTCCAAGTCGGTTCTCAAAACTGGTATGTCAGTCAGCAGTTGGATAAAGCCACTGGCATTACAACTATGAATTCTCAGAGCCTACATGTTTAGGGCGTATTATGGAAATCAAGGACCTCGTGAACAAATGAGAACTTAAGTTTTCCCCCCTCATTGCAGGTGCGTCACCCACCTCCACTGGAGACTGTCAGGAAGGCTACTATTGCAAACTTGGTGCATTTACTCCTACGCCTACCGATGGATTCACTGGGGAGGAGTGCCCAGAGGGACATTATTGTGTCAGGGGCACTCCTGCTCCGGAAAGTTGTCCACCTGGAACATTTTCCAACGCATTAGGGTTAAGAAGTATCCAGGAATGCACAAACTGTACTCCAGGCCTCTTCTGCAATGGAACAGCTCTCACAGCTCCTAGTGGAGACTGCTGGCCACGGTATTATTGCAGCGGGAAGGCAGAACATCCAGCACCACAGGATGGTATCACTGGAGGGAACTGTACCCCGGGGCATTTTTGTCCTGGGAAGACACCGAATCCTATTCCTTGCAGGGTAAGTAAAGAAGATGAATTCAATTTGTTACATAAAATACATTAAGTAGAATATTTTGAGAGGAAGCAACATTTGTAGGGGTTAGTCTTTTTAGAGGTAGGAAAACCCGCGAACTTGGAGAAAACTCTCAGAATAAGGCGAAAACCAACAACAAACTATCCCACATATGACATTGGGTTAGAGTCAAACCACATTGCAGGGAGGTTAGTGCTGTTGTCACTACGCCATCCCTGCTCCCCACTTCCATGACAAATTGCGTAGCATATCAGACCTGATATCACATGACCGACCTCCTCATTTCACAAGCCTATTTAATATCATTACGACAAGTTTATCTTTAAGACTAGCTGATTTTATGTGCTTAATTATCTGTAGATATCACTGGTAGATCAAACGAGTACCTCCCAGTCGTGTTTTTAATTATTTTCAGTACCTGTTTGTTCTCCAATATATTAATATTTTATTTGATATTATATTTGATCGCACTAAGAGGTTCAAAGGTTAATGGTACGTGCATGATCTCACTAGGATGGAACGTTTATGAAGGATCCTCTCGCAGATGCTTGTTTGGACTGTCCAGCTGGATTTTTTTGTGTGAATGACAAGAGTCAGGACCCAGAGCCTTGTCCTCGAGGATTCTACTGCCCGGCAAAAACAGGCTTTGACTGGAAACCCTGTCCAAAGGGGACATACGGTGACTCACCGGGTCTGGCTAACGTGAGCAGTAAGTGTCTTTGTTACAGATAAACTGCGTTTCCCTTTAGGCACTTTTACACGCAGTGCATGAACATCGTTTGTGCTAAGATGCTAGTATCTTTGATATGTTTTTGAATACTTTCTATGTTAAGCACATGGATGTCGTAAACGTACATTTGAACGGCAGGATAAATAGAGGTCATTGCAGTTATGCACACAACGTAGGCGGCCCGAATGCAATTAGATATAAATGGGTTTTGGACCCAATTGAATACCAATGCAGTGGCCTGGCAATCAAGCTGTCAAGATAACTGGGATCTGGTCACGCCATGATTAATGTACCCATAGATGGTAAACATATGCAAGAGAACATATGTTGTGTCAAGAACTGGGAAATAAAGGTGTGCTTCGACTAAACCTTTTAAAATCAGCACAACCTAAGTGATCGCAAATATAAAGCCGTAAAATGAAAATTGCTTGTTGCAGGTTGCCGTCCTTGTGACTCTGGCAAATTCTGTGCTCATGAAAATGCAACAAGTGTTAGTGGGGTGTGTGAAGCAGGCTATTTCTGCCGTCGTAATGCTGAATCAGCCACACCAAGTGCAAGTCAAGACTCAGGACCTTGTCCAGAGGGCCACTACTGTACTGCTGACACAGGAGAACCGGAAGAATGTCCTAGGGGCACTTTCTCGAACGTGCAATTCCTAAAAAATGAAAACGAGTGTCAGAATTGCACGGAAGGTCATTATTGTGGAGAGCTTGGGCGCAGGAATGTCTCTGGACCTTGTGATCCTGGGTTCTATTGCCTAAGGGGTTCCAAGGTACCCAATCCACCGAGTGTAACCGAGTCTGGAGGACCGTGCCCTATTGGGCATTATTGCCCAGAAGGAACATCTTATCCGTTGGGCTGTCAAGCTGGAACATACAACGACCGTACTGGGCAGTTTGAATGTGAGCAATGTTGTGCTGGTTTCTACTGTCCTTCCAACTCAACATCATGTGCCCTGGAGTGTCCCAAAGGATATTATTGTCCCTTAGGGACTGAAGCACCGTTTGATAACCCATGCCCCAAAGGATATTTTAACAATGCGACACAGCAGCAGAGCCTGAGGTAACCTCATGTCCTAGATGTACCATTGAAAAATGAAACGTTACGTAAAATTCATATAAAAATAATTTTATAGTACAGTAAACAATATTTGTGAACTATCCCTGTTAGAAAAGGACAATTGTTCTCATTCGTGAGATCTATGAACATAACATGTTTTTGAAAGAGTTCCTAAATCAGACTCTATTTCAATAGTGACGTTTCATGAAAGATATCAAACGCGAAATACCCTGTTTGATCACGTTTCCAACATAAAATACAACGAGTAGCGGAGTCTTGTAAGTTAAACGGTTTGTCACTGACTCTTTTTGGGTTTTTGTTAGACGTTTCGGCTACTACTTAAGCCTTCATCAGTAATGAAAGCGGAGTAGCGGAGAATGAATGAGATGGATGAAAGAATGAGTAGCGGAATCTTCCTGTTAATACTGTCTTACATAAAAATAAAGGGACACATAAAATCTTAGAAATCTATGCCAATTAAGACTAGTTATCGATACATGGTCACGATTTCGTTTGTTTAAACTTAATGAAGCATTACATAGATAGATTAATGAGTTTGAGAAATGTCGTCCCATTATAGTGGCTGCACTCCATGTTTGCCTGGTAAGTTTTGTGGTAGAGCTGGCCTCGAGGAACCAAGTGGCGATTGTGCGGGGGGATGGTACTGCATACGAGCTGCCTGGTCTGACAAACCAGTTGATGTTGGCGTCCTTGGATACTGTAACGCTACAAATACAAGTGGATGCTTCTGCCCCAATACAACTACAGGGGGTGCCTGTCAGCCAGGGTTTTTCTGCCCTAAAGGGTCACGAGAGCCAACTCCGTGCTTAAAAGGTAAAACAAATCTATACAAATCAAGTTCTTCATTTTAGTGGGTCGACTAAGTTAAGTTTAGAAGTTGGTACATTGATAGAACACACACACTCATATACATGGGTCATTACGTGTAACTGTGGTGACTTTTTTAGCTCAGATAGTGAGACAATGTTGTTGCGAAGCACTCAGAATGTTTGCTTCATTTACAGAATCTAAACGTCAATTATTGGTAACATTAAGACCTGACATTTCTACAGTTACAGTTTTGTGTTAGGAAGCTTGTTAACTGACTCTTAGAAAGTGAAGGCTCTCTCTACCAACCGGCTCCCTATTTTTCATTTGGGATTGTCATGTAAAACCATGGTTTTTACGTATAACATTTGTGTCTTATTTCAGGGCATTACTGTGATGTGGAGGAACTGTCTGATGTCACTGGTCCATGCGATGCTGGTTATTTCTGTACTGAGGGGGCCGAAGTTTCAGATCCGACTGACAATGTCACTGGTGGGATTTGTCCAAAAGGCCACTTTTGTCCTGTTGGAACATATGATCCACAAAAATGTCCGGAAGGAACTTATTCCAATTCTACCTTTAACCAAAATATAACTGGCTGTCAGCCATGCCTGCCTGGGCATTATTGTGATGCTAAAGGTCTTGAGGAGCCATCTGGGGAGTGCGATCCTGGATTCTTCTGCCCGGGTGGACAGAAAACAAAACGACCTACTGAATATGTTTGCACACCTGGGCATAGTTGTCCCACTGGAAGCGTTGACCAAGAAGCATGCATCTCTGGTACTTACCAAGATGAACACCAGCAGGAGACTTGCAAAATTTGTCCTGAAGGTTATTTTTGCGATGGAACTATTCTCAATGCTACTCACTGTACACATGGTGTCCAGTTTCCCGAGCCTTGTGTCACAGGACACTATTGTCCAAATGGAACTAAATTTGCCCAGGAGCACAAGTGTCCAGCCGGTAAGATTCCAGCTTAATGTCTCCTGCATAGCAAAACTGAATATCGCTTAGCTCGGACCTACCTCTAGGTATAGACCACAATCGAGAGTCAACCTATGGGAGATATTTATAGTTTGAGGAACAACAACTAACATTGCACTTCCAATCTAGGCATGCGAATTCATGACTTAAATATTAAATCAAGGATGGTAGATTTTGCCCGTACTCATGTCAAATGATATTCTTGTAGGAACGTTCAATGACAAGACGCAAAGAAGAAATGTTGATGAATGTACTCCTTGCCCTTCTGGCAAGTTCTGTCAAGGTGAAGGGAATGACTACTGGACAGATGACTGCTCTGCTGGATTTTACTGCATAGCTGGAGCTGATAACATGTCTCCTAATGATGGTATCACGGGAGTAATTTGTCCCAAAGGGTGAGACTGTTGTATATTACTTCTCTGTAAATGTCTTCTAACCTTTCACTTTCATGATGGTGCTAAACCTAGGACAGCTTGACAGGTCAATTCATCATTCCCCTCGGGAAATCTCTAAGAAGAATCAATGAACACTTTATTTACTTAGAAATGAAAAAGGATACTCGAATACTTGTACGTTTACAGTTAATGGGCAATGATGTACCCCAGGAGGGTCTGCCAACATTTTAGACGCAGGTGGAAAATTATAATTTCTCCTGTGGACACATTCATTGGATATAAATAAAAGGCTGAATCCTCGTAGACTGCGTTGAGTTATTGGTGGAATAATGGTTTCTTTTACCTCCTACAGTTATTACTGTCCACGAGGGACAAACGTGACTATCCCGTGCACAAAGGGAACATATGGGCCCACTGAACAGCTTGGCTCTCAGGCAGAATGCAAGGGTTGTGAACCAGGGGAATACTGTGCTAAGGACGGACTCAATCAGACATCTGGCAACTGTTCAGCAGGCTTCTTTTGCCGATTCAATGCCTCTGTTAATGAACCTACAGATGGTGTTACTGGTTAGTAATTGATGTGTTTTTTTTTGCTGTTAATTTCACGTTTAAAATTCAGGGTAAAGACCACACTGGTATTGTATGACGTTGAAAAGTTTGTTTACCTGCCTAAGAGACTCGCAGGATTTAAGAGTTGCTGATCATTTCAGTGTTCTTCCACTCCGGCCCTTTCTTTTTTTTTCTTCTTTGAACTTATTTTCATGCAACTTGGTGTATGACATGCGCCAATAAATTGTAAGTCGTTTAAACGGAAGCGGCTTAACGGGATGGAGGCGACTCATAATGGTTCCAAAGTCTAAAGTCTAATTGTTTTTCAGGTGACATTTGTTGGATTGGGCATCATTGCCCCTCTGGCACAGCCATACCAATCCCTTGTTCGCCAGGAACATACATGAACCACACACAAGCCGACGAGTGTTACATCTGTCCTGCAGGTCATTACTGTGTTAACAGAGAGACTCCAGAACCCTGCCCTGCTGGTAAGGACCATGCACTTGTCGTTATGGTCATTGGTCCAATCAATGAATGAGTTCCTTCTCACATGAACGTTTTTTCCCTATGCACATAGGTTGGTACTGCCCTGAAGGTACTGGACATGACTGGCAACCCTGTCCCAGAGGAACCTATAGTCCAGTTGAATTCTTATCCAAAGAGTATCAATGCAAACCATGTGAACCTGGCCACTACTGTGCTCACCTGAATGCTACATCAACTACAGGGGAGTGCGATCCAGGGTTTTTCTGTCGTAATGGTTCTGACCAACAACAGCCTTCTGGAGGCAACCGAGGCTATGCAGGCATCTGTCCTAGGGGACATTATTGCTCACGTGGTGATCCAAATGCACCTGTAGCTTGCCCTGCTGGTCACTACAACAACAGAACACATTCTGATGCTCGTGGAGATTGCATGAAATGTCCTGGAGGACAGTACTGTGAAGAAGATGGTCTTTCTTGGCCCAGTGGCCCGTGTGATGCAGGATACTATTGCATAGAAGGGGCAGTGTTTCGAAATCCTAACAACATCTCTGAGACTGGAGGACCTTGTCCTCCCGGTCACTTCTGTCCAGAGGGATCACCTTCTCCTTTGGCCTGCCTTGGTGGCAAGTACACCTCCCAGTGGAAACAGAGTCAGTGCCGTGTTTGTCCTCCTGGTTATTTCTGTCCAAATGCTTCAACCAACTTCACTGAATGCCCCCAAGGGTTCTTCTGCCCCAATGGTTCCACATCACCTGCCCCTTGTCTGAAGGGAAGCTATAAGAACTACACCTTGGGTGATAAGCTTGAGGATTGCAAATTGTGCCCAGTTGGAATGTACTGTGAGTTTAATGGCATGTCAAAGCCCTCAGGCTTGTGTGCGGGCGGCTGGTATTGCACTGGTGGGTCTTGGGAAAGGATGCCACTTAACATAAGTGATATAGCAAATGGTTCTGCTGTCTGTCCCTTGATTGGTGAAATTGGTGGGTTCTGTAAGAAAGGCAGCTTCTGTCCTGCAGGATCCCATGAACCATTGCCATGCACACCGGGCTACTACTGCGAAGAAGATAAATTGGACACGGAATCTGGGGTTTGCGCGGCAGGATACTTTTGCAACGGAAGCACAATCTATAGCCATCCTGTCAATCAAACTAATGGTGATAGATGTCCAAAGGGTAACTACTGCCCTACTAAAAGTTCCTATCCAACGCCGTGTCCTCCAGGTACTTATGCTGACACTGAATTCAACCAGTTTAGGAACAACTGCAAGCTTTGCATTCCTGGTACGTTCTGCCCAACTTATGGACTGGATTTTCCAGCTGGAAATTGCTCTGAAGGATTTTACTGTCCTGCTGGCGAAACACAGCAAAGCCCGCCAGACAAGGAATGCCAGCCTGGTCACTTCTGCCCCAAGGGTAGCGGACTTCACAATCCGTGTCCTGCTGGGACATACCAGCCATATGCCAGGAAAGGATTTTGTTACACCTGTCCTGCTGGAAGTTACTGTGATCCTAACGAGGCAAGACAAAACATGTCATGTGAAGGAAATGTCTCTTGTGGAGTGATTGTTCCATCCAACTGTCCTGCTGGATATTACTGCCCCAATGGGACCAAATGGGCCCTGCAGTATCCATGCCCTGTGGGAACATTTGGAAATGTCACTAATCTCATGGAAGAGGACCAATGTACACAGTGCACAAAAGGATACTACTGTGGTGCATCAGGTATTACACAGCCAACTGAGGAATGTCATGCAGGGTACTACTGCATTCAAGGTGCCAGTGTGCCAACTCCCAATGATACTGTAACAGGGTCGCCCTGTCCTGCAGGATCGTTTTGCATCAGAGGGTCCCATAGACCACAGCCATGCCCTGTTGGCACCTTTGGACCAAGCCAGAGACTGCAAAGCCGTTCAGGCTGCGCTGATTGTGAGGGAGGAAAGTATTGCAACCATGAAGGATTGGCATCTCCAAATGGTTCTTGCGATCCTGGATATTTCTGCGAAATCCGTGCTGTCAGGCCCAACCCTATCAATGAATCTCAAGGTGGAGGCATCTGTCCCACGGGACATTACTGCCCTAGACAAACAACAACTCCATTCAAATGTCCTCCTGGCACATACAACAATCAGACCCGTGCAACAGAGCCTTCAGACTGCACTCCATGTACACCAGGACAGTTCTGTGAGGGTTATGGTAACACTTATCCAGATGGACCGTGTGATGCGGGTTGGTACTGTGAAAAAGCTTCATATTCGAGGAAACCCGTTCGTGAAGTGGATATAGCATTCAACAATTCTTTGGACTTTACATGCCCTCTCTACTCGGTGAACTTTACGGGAGGCATTTGCCCTCTTGGTCACTTTTGCCCTCAAGGTTCTTCTGAACCGAAAGAGTGCCCTAGAGGTAGCTATTGTGGTCGATTGGGGCTTGCCAGTCCAGAAGGAAATTGTACTGCCGGCTACTATTGTAATGGTGGTGACATAATTGCAAATCCTAGGAACTGTACTGCAGGATTTTATTGTCCGGAAGGAACAGAAATAGAGGTTCCTTGCCCTGTAGGAACATTTTCCCCATATGAAGGCAAATCAAAAGAGCAAGACTGTCTGAACTGTACAGCGGGGTATTACTGTCCATTGCCTGGAAAAACAGAGGTTTTGTTCCAATGTATGCAAGGCTTTTACTGTCCAAGTGGGTCCAAACATAATTCCACCGTGATATGTCCGAGAGGAAGTAGTTGTCCGACTGGAAGTGGACAGCCTCAGCATTGTGTTCCAGGGAAATATCAAGATCAAGAAGGACAATATCAGTGCAGTGTTTGTTTAGCTGGACATTATTGTGACCCATCTGAGACTCCTGCTGGTGTTATCTTTCCGACCAAGTGCACAGCTGGAAATTACTGTCCCAGCGGCACAAAGACTGAGAGAGAATTCCCCTGTCCTGCTGGTACATACAGTAATGAGACAGGCCTAGAAAGGCTTTCAGACTGTAAGCCGTGTCCACCTAAAATGTTCTGTGGCTCCCCTGGCTTGACAAAACCTTCCGGAGCTTGTGCAGCAGGTGCGTGATACTACTTTGATTACTAAAAGGAACATATTTAGCTACATTGCGTGTCTGCGTTGAATGGCAGAGGGGGGCAAAAAACGTTTCTTTCGAGCTTGTTAGGTTGATCCAACTTCACCTCGGGTAACAAGTGTAACAATTGACAACTAATACAATTCTAGCTTGGCACGCATGCTTAAGGAAATACCAGAAACGAGTTCTTTATTTATTTGCTAATGTCGGTGTGATTTGCTATGTTTTAATATAAGCTTTGGTGCCCAAATCCGGTGTAGGATTACATAGTGAATTGTATGACACGAAGTCCTGTTAGCAATTAATCATAATCATTACAATTTCCCACAAAAGTAAGCGTGCTCCAAATCCCGATAGTGCACGCTGATAGCGTGAGCAAATCGCTTCGCCTGAAATCGCGTCGGATTTGATGCACAATTCCACCGGCTATGTTATAAAACAATTGGTTCATGCTTTCAGCTGTGCACTATCGAGTTATGGAGCACGCGGAAAGTTTGGAGAGCACTCAAGAAGCTAGAGTTGCCCGAGGCGATAGCCGAGGGCAACTCTTACGCTTCTTACGTACTCTCCAAACTTCCCGCCGGCTCCATAACTCGATAGTGCACGCTAAAGCATGAACCAATTGTTAACTGGCTCATGTCACGGTCGGATTACAGGTGTCCGATTACAGCCGACTTTCCGATTTCACTGTCCGATTACAACTTAACATATTAATTAGAGCAAAATACAGCAGTTTATGCACCAATCAGGTTTTAAGAAATTGCTATGATTAACAGGACAATACTTGCACCATTCGCACCTTCTGGGTACGCTTCGGCTGCATATCATGCGAGTTTGATCAAGCCATGGTTCGTATTTTGGCCAAAATACGAAGCACATACGGGCCAGAATACTCATGACAAGACCAAACAAGCCTGATTTGCCACCCAAGTATTTCCTGAACTCTTAATCTGTCAAGTGACCATGATGTCCCAGCTATATCAGACCAAGGACTTGATATCGCAGGATATCAGTGCAGTAGATACGTCTGATTAATAAATTGCGAATTTGGGTGCGGTGAAAGCTAATGCAAGTTAACTGTTGCCTAATAATTTTCAAATCCTCGTTCTTAATCCTCGATGTTAAATGTGAGACTTTTTTTGTCAATAATAAAATGTTTTTTTAGGTTATTATTGTGTCCTGAATGCTTCAAAGTCGACGCCAACTGATGGAGTGACAGGCAATGAATGTAATTTTGGTGAATATTGCCCAGAGGGCTCATCAGTAGGGATCGGATGCCCGGCTGGTAAGAAAATTGTTTTTGCAAGAACCTCACGAAGGCTCTTCAGTTACATATAGTTTAAGGCCTGTAGGAGGCAAGAGGTATTCCTTGTTGTTGCAGTGGCAATTCTCGGAAAACTTGTTTTAAGCGTGAAATTTGTAACACGACTGAAGTTAGCTCAGGGCATTTGAGAGAAAAAGCCAAGAGTTCTTTGGGCGAGCTTACAATTCACAACTAAGATGTTCGTCTTTCTTTTACAGGTACATTTTACAACCAAACTGGACTGCAAAATGAATCAGGATGCTTACCTTGTTCAGCAGGCTACTACTGTGATGGAACAGGGAACATAGTTCCCAGCAAGAAGTGCCGTGAAGGCTTCTGGTGCAGGGGAGGTTCACCCGAAGAAATGCCGCTCAATCAACCGTATGGCACAGAATGCCCAAATGGCAGTTACTGCCCCACAGGCACCCCATCCCCAGTACAGTGCCCTAAGGGAACATACCAGCCAAGCAAGCGTAAAACAAAAGTTGAGGACTGTGTTGGTTGCGATCCTGGAAAGTTCTGTAGTGAAACGGGCTTGAGTTTTGTGAGCGGGGATTGCAACGCAGGTTACTTCTGCACGGGTAGTGCAGAAACGAGTAATCCGGAGGATGGGGTGACAGGTGATGTCTGTCCTGTAGGCAGCTTCTGTGTTAAAGGCTCTATACATCCGCAACGATGCTTCAATGGAACGTACATGAACCATACAGGTAACTCTTGCTGATTTTTGTGACCTACAGCAGTCTTGAGTGGAGGCTTGGTGGCTTCCTGGTTAGTTCGCTCGTCTCCGGATCGAGCGGTCCGGGTTCGAGCCGGGGAAGACAATTTTCTCTCACAGTGCCTCCCTCCACACAAGTATTTAATTAATTTAATGCTGAGGGTAACCAGCATCCCTTTCAAGGGGAGTAGAAATACTCTTAGTCACTTTATGCTTTGGAGACCGGAGATAAGCGCCACTTGGCTCGTATGCAAACTTAACGTAGCTGCTTACCTCTACAGAGTTCTTGAAACTTGAAACTTCTCGTGGAAGCTAACTAGCTGAGTTTTTAAAATTTCTTTTTGTTAATATGACAAATCTGAAGACAGTTACTTGAAGCGGAGCTCGTTTAGTTATTGGCATATTTTCATGCCTTGTTCCTCGGTGTTACTCAAGATTAGAAACTTTGTACTTAAAATCTGTATTTCGGCACTGCAGTTTAAAGGTTTTACTTTGTGTTTTAGGTGCTTCGTCCTGTTATGTCTGCCCTGCGGGACACCAGTGTATCAAAGCTGTCTTACCTGACCCATGCCCTGCAGGATTCTACTGCCCCGAAGGAACTGGATATGATACACAGCCCTGCCCTGTGGGCACTATTGGGAACAGGACAGGTCTGGCCAATGAGAGTGAGTGCACACAATGTCCTGGTGGCTTTTACTGTGAGACGGCTGGTCGTCACGACGTCACTGGCACATGTCAGGGAGGTAGGTCAAATCATTGTGTCAAACATTGTAAGTAAGATGGCTTGTCCAAACACAGAGGAAGTTGTTTTAGAAACAATTTTAGTTAGTGTAAGTAACCTCGACGGCACCCGAGGAAAACTTTAATTAAAAAAAATGAATTATATTTGACCTACGATCTCCCTAATAATTGCAGAAATAGAGTGTGATACGTTGATGTCGATATTCATGAAACCTTTTTTAATTGTAGGTTTTTACTGTACATCTGGTGTTAATGTCAGTTCCCCTGATCAACATTTCACTGGTGTGGGAGGCAAGTGTCCAGTAGGACACGAGTGTCCACCAGGAAGCAGCACGTTTCACCCATGTGACCCTGGATTTTATGCCGCTGTAGAAGGATTGTCATTTTGTGATGTGTGTCCAGCGGGTGCGTAAACGGTCATCTGTACCATTAGAGCGGTTTTGTTATTGAGTGTCCTAAAACCGAAATCAAAGTAATCACTCTAGCCAATAACAATTGGCACAGGCAATTCAGGGAACCAATCAAAACACGAATGTATTACATGTAGCTGACGCAAAGCGCGGGAAAACTCGTGCGATACGAGTCACGGTTGGTTTTAGTTTTACTTCTGATTGGATCAAAAAGTGGTGCGAGATTTTTAAACCAATCGGGTGGCGTAGTTGATTGAAAACTGCAAAATCATTACATGCACTTAGTGCTTATTAGTGTGAGCACGTTCATAATTTTCTCAGTCATTTAGTAAATGAGTAATCCTAAGAAATCTGGAAAAAATAAAGGATTTACTTCACTCCTAATAGTTTAAAATTCTTTCTCTTAGCATTCGTTTGAAGGCTCGTGCAATTCCGTGATTTTAAATACCAGTCGTCATTTAAATCCTGGAATAAATGCACTCGCACCATGCGATTTCCTTTACTTACAGCAGTAATTGTCACAATCATTGTCAGTTCGTCCTTAAGATCTTTTTTTAGTTGTGGTAGAGGTGATGTTTTTCTTGCCGATAACACGTAATCTAATTTTGTTTCCAGGTAAATATTGCAATGGGACCACAGTCACCCCAGCATCCTGTCCTACAGGGCATTTTTGTCCAGATGGCACGGAATTTGCCACCCAGCATCCGTGCAGACCAGGAACTTACAACAACGTCACTGGCCAAACGTCTGAGCTTGCCTGCAAGCTCTGTGATCCTGGAAAGTACTGCGAGGGTTATGCACGGGTGTGGCCCAATGACTATTGTGACGAAGGTTTCTTCTGCTCTGGTGGATCGTGGTCCAAGCGCCCTGGAGACATTGGTGTGGCCAACTACGATAATGCAACAAGCCCTGATGACACCTGCTACAGAGTGTTTGAATGTGTGTGCCCAGCCTGGAACAAAACAACAGGTAGAACAAAAATACTCAATCTTCCTTCTCTGGAATCATGATTGAAATAAATATATTATATAAAAAGATTCCAGCAAAGCAAACGTTCTTACCATGAAGAGCAACACGTTCAAACGTAGCGTAAGGGAAGCTTTTGAGATCTAGTTACGAAAGCATTCTTTGAATATAGATAATGTGTTCGAATTAGCCAACATCTATGTGTTATTTTGGACCCCTCGGGACCCTAATGAAAGTCATATAACCCTTCTCGACATTCACATTTACATTGTTCAGTTGAACTGAACGAAGTATTCCACTTTTAAAAACGTTTTATTGCGCTTCTAGTACAGAAAATTATTTTACATTTTATTTGAACATACTGGATGTATTTAGTGTTAACCCAAAGGAACACTTTAATCACTGTTTTCCAATTTTCTTGTAGGTGACATTTGTCCAGCTGGTCACTATTGTCCCAGGGGTTCGTCTCGTCCTCTACCTTGTAGGCTTGGACAGTACTGTCCACATGCAGCCTTGGCTGAACCCGTAGGCAATTGTTCTGCTAGTTATTACTGCAATGACAGTTCAACTGTGCCAGATCAGTTTGATTGTCCAGTCGGTCATTTTTGTCCATCGGGGACGGGAGTTCCGGTGCCTTGCCCCCAGGGGACATTCTCTGACACAACAAAGAACACAGAACTTGCGGATTGCAGGGATTGCACTGCTGGGAGCTTCTGTGCTGGTACGGGAAATTTTGCACCAACGGAGAAATGCGCTGCTAATTATTACTGCCCCGGTGGACAAAGCACAGCCACACCAGGAGACTACCTGTGCACAGCAGGCCACTTCTGCAAAGTTGGAACACCGCAGCCAGTCAGATGTGAAAATGGCACATTTCAAAACGAGCGTGGCAAAAGCTCGTGTAAGACTTGTCCGGAAGGATACTACTGTGATGCAACCAACCAAGCTGTTGTGAATGCAACGTTATGTCCGCCTGGTCATTATTGCCCTCCAAGCACTGGCAATTTCCGTGACTTCCCTTGCCCAGAACGTAAGTACTCGTCGCATTCTTACACGAAAAGCTGGCCTTTTGTGGTCTGATCCTTTGAAACGGTCAATCATCATTTAACATAAGTTCGCGAGAATGACTGAATTGGAGAGAAGTTACCTTCAGGTGATCCATCAAGCCTCTTCTAGCTGATAATACGGGAAGAAGCCATCAACCTGTCAGCTCATCCTTGTATTTTGTATTAACTAGTATATGTTTGAATAGATCTTTCAAGTGTCTGTAAAAGAGCTTTCACTTTCCCTCTGTGGCTGCAGCGCTACAATAGTGCTTTTTGTAACACTACAAAAGAAAAGCGTTTGTACCAGTGGTAAAATAAAATATGAAGTGATAAAGCAACTTGTATGTGAGTTAGAAATCGGTTTATAATGTTAGTTTTTACATTGACGTACATCTGGTCATGATGATATTACGTCGCATACGTTGTCACATCCCACCTGTTTGTTAACTGGAGTATAGGACCTCAAGAATTACCTTTAAAATGCAGGAAAACCAGAAAATAGGAAGAAAGAATAATAAACCATAAGGAAACAAGGATGGTTAAGGATGGAGAAGAATGACAGGGATTACAAACGACGAACTTGAAAAATCTAGGATAAACTTTTCAGGATGCATTAGCCTTGCTTTAGCTCCTTTAACAGGCTCCTTTCTCTCCAATTCTAGGTACTTACAATGACAGATTAGGTTTGATGGCAATTGGAAACTGCTCGAATTGTCCACGAGGAAAGTTCTGTGGCAGAGAAGGCTTGACTCAGCCATCCGGCGACTGTTATGGCGGCCACTACTGCACGGATCGAGCAAAGTCTCCCGCGCCAGTAGAAGACCTTTCAGCCCCCGTGGAGTTCCCATTCCCATTCCTGAATGATGCCTGCCCTCCTGGACATTTTTGCCCTAATGGTACTGACCCTGAACCCTGCCCGTCTGGTACGTTCCATAATGAGGGTGGCATTTCGAACAGATCGCAGTGTCACCCGTGCCCTGTAGGAAGGTATTGTAATGGCTCGGGTACACTGAGCGGCACTGCTCCTCCATGTGATGCTGGATATGTATGCACTGGGGGGTCAAGCCAGCCAAAGCCTACCCATCCATCCATGGGTTACATCTGTCCTCGTGGGTTCCATTGCCCGGCTGGTAAGTAAATAAACAAAGTTCTGCTTGGTTTCCATTTCCAAACTGCTGTTCAGTTATATATGAGAACACGCTCATGGTGTCATTTTGCCTATATTTTTGTGAGGATCCTGATGGACTTTGTAAAAGTGTGTGCATATGGTAAAATATGCAACTCGTTTTTATTTAAATAAATCTTGATTGCGATACTTAGGTACCCATATCGAGCTAAGCTGTCTGCCAGGTACCTATCAGCCCAATTTGGGACAAGGAAAGTGCATACCATGTGGTCCTGGAAGCATGTGTCCATACCAGAACATGTCATCAGTCGAACCATGTATGGCTGGGTATTATTGTCCCAATGGAACACAACAGGCCTGTCCTGCGGGAACCTATGGCAATCGTAGTGGCCTTTCTTCTATTGATATGTGCACTGACTGTCCTTCAGGGGTGTTTTGTCAGGTAATGTTGAATTTGTCCAAGGCGCTAAGATTGATTGACTATCTTAGTTTCACACCTAATTCCCTCTAGCTTCCAAGCAGCTCTTTGGTTGGTATCACAGAGGATATGAGTATTTAACGGTCAATAGAATTTTTCATATAGAAGAGTATGCTGGTGTCCTTAACTTAAATATGTCTCTAGCTTCCAAACAGCTCGGTAGTTGTTATTCCAGCGGATATGGGTATAACTCCTTTTGGGAAATGAAATTTTTCATAGAACAGTATCCTAGTATCCTTAACTTAGAACACAAGAATACAACGACATAAGTTTAGTGGAAACTTAAAGGAGCCGACAGCCACAATAGTACTACATTACAAACTTGAAAATAATGTTTTACTAAATAGAAAAACACTAAAAAGATAATAGAAAACCATTAAGAAACAAGGATGGTTAAGGATGGAAAAGATAAACACGGATTACAAACGACGAACTTGAAATATGTAGGCTAACGTTTTTAACATACGCAAACCGTGACCTCGCTCCTCGGGAATCAATAACTGGTGTGGGATATTTACTGTTGTTACGATCTTTTACGATCACAGGACTATGCACAAACTGCTCCTAAAGGCCCATGTACAGCAGGATGGTTCTGTGAAGGTAAAGCTCCTACATCCACGCCTGTGTCAATACCAGAGTACCCAAGAAATGGCCCCTGCCCTACTGGGCACTACTGCATCCAAGGCACCCGGGCACCTGATCCGTGCCCCCCAGGCACATTCCGCAACAGCACTGGGGCACGGTCTGAAGACGACTGTCTTGATTGCTCCCCCGGTTTCTACTGTGAAGGCTATAATAACTCATTTCCAACCGGACCATGTGCACCCGGCTTTTATTGCCCCCAGGGTTCTAAAGCTAACGTGTCCAAGCCCACAGGATTTTTGTGCCCGGTTGGCCACTTCTGTCCGGGCCAAACTGCAGAACCAATGGAATGTGATGCAGGTTGGTTTGACGGCTTATTTACGTAATGAGAATAATTTGAAATTTAAACTGTTTTCTTTTGAAGCACTATATGTCGCTAGACTAAATTTTTATACTCGATGTTGCACAGCCGTTTTTAACTATAGTCAACTCCCGATAACTCGAACCTTCAAGGGAAATCGAAAAAGGTAAGAGTTATTGGGAATTAAGAAGAAATGACCGGGAATAAGGAAAAAGTGGTGTTTACGGTGTAAATCAGCGCGTATAAACATAATGGGAAACAAAAAAAACAACGCAAAGCATGAGGAGAACTCCAGGTATGCAAACTTTGCAGGTTTCAAAAAGAACAACGTATGGCCACTGTTACAGAGTTGATGCGATCTACTTTTTCGAAAAAAAAGTTTTGGGCTACAGTACTGTTTGCTTTGAATTGCCATTTATTGACAAACATGGTTCGAGTTATCGAAGGTAATAGAAAATGTCCTCAAGGGAAACGAAAATTTCTTCGAGTTAACGTGTTCATTGTACGATATAGAGCAGAGATAAATAGACATAAGACCTAGTTATCTCGTGCCTCTGTTTCAAAACGAGTCCTCGTGCAAAACCTTTCATATGAAAATAAGTTTGATTTGCATGAAAATGAACATGTAGGGAGAATATATTTTCATATAAACAGTTTTGCACGAAGTCTCGTTTTCACGCAGGGGCAAAACGTAACTCGAAAATGGCCTGTTACCTTTATGTACTATATCGTCGTGGAACTCGTTAGTGATCTGTAATTGACTTTGACAGGTTCTAATCAGCACAATGAAGGCCAGTCAGAGTGTGATCTCTGCCCTGCTGGTTATTACTGTCCAATCAAGACCTCCGCACTAGAGAAGTGTCCCCCAAGGCACTATTGTCCTGCCGGTACCACTGTACCCCTTACTTGTCCAAACGGAACGTTCACCCATGACAACATGACTGGCTTGGCAAACGCCTCTCAATGTCTGCCTTGTATTACGGGTTTTTACTGTCGCCTTGGCCAGGTGGTGGCACCTTGTGACGGCGGCTACTACTGCAAGTCTGGCAGTCCCGACCCAAACCCGTCCGGCTATTGGTTTCCTGTTGAAGCTGCTCCATGTGCGAAAGGATATTACTGTCCTAATGGAACACTGTTACCAATCCCATGTCCTGAGAACACTATGAAGAATTACACTGGCGGCTATGGAATACCCAGTGACTGTACCCCTTGCTTAGCTGGACGATTCTGCTTAAATGGTAAAGATGATGATGACTGATGATAATTATGACGATGATGATGTTATTTTTTTTATTGATTTACTTCACAATACTTCTTCTAAGTTCAACTGAGGTACACTTTCACATCCATCCCCCAGATAAAAAAAATGTGTTTCATTACTTGCAAAAAATTTCGTCTGTTTGGCGTTTGATTTTCGGGTACATTTCCTCATTTCGGACAGAAAGATAGATAAGTAAATTTTCAACTCAAAGAGGCTGAAACAACACATGTGAAAATTGTCGTTTTACTGCACCCTCGACGAGAAAATAAGACAAATTCACCACTTTCACCGACACTGAGGTGAATAATTGTTTTAGTATATACCACACAAGCAGAATAATCAGCCGGTGCAAAAACTGGTTTGTAACAATACTGTGACAAATGCACACAATATAAAGTTGCGTGATGCTCTTTTGCGTGCATAAAGTCACATGATAAGTCAGGAGATCAAAAGAAGTCAAACGATGTACAACAAGAGATTTCAAACTTACATGGATGTAATTATCGTCAGCAAACTAAGTTATGCCTCGTTTATCGATAAAATTTGCTCCTCGGTAACCGAAGCGAGACCGGAAGCCATTTTGTTTTTCTCCATTTACTTGGAGGTGAATAGTACTTGCTATTCACCTCCGAGCTAGCCAATCAGAATGCGCGGAAAGCACTATTCACTTGTGTGGTATATACTAAAGTATAGTATTTATCGTCAACTTCATTTTTGCATGTTTCCTTCAGGAACCGCTTATGGTGTGTCTTGTCCTCGTGGAAAGTATTGCCCCCGTGGAGATCCTCCGATAGACTGTCCCGTACACAGATACCGCGACATTGTTGGTGGCAAAGACTTAAATGACTGCTTCCCTTGTCCTGCTGGGCACTGGTGTAATCTTACAGGCATGGTCAACTTCAACAACAGCAAATGTCCAGTTGGGAAATTTTGTCCACAACAACTTGGGCCCATCCTCTGTGGGGCAGGACGTCGACGTAATAGCTCTGGCGCCGGAAGTAGGAATGACTGTGATTTATGTCCCGGCGGGCACTACTGTCCCAATGATACGATTAACGTGCAGGGAATACCTTGTATCGCTAGGTATTACTGCCCAGAGGGTTCGTCACTGCAGCGACTTTGCCCAGGTGGAGCCTTTTGCCCTGGCGTAACTGCCACACCCATACCCTGCCCAGGTACTTCTTCGTGAAACATTATTAGCATACGGCTTTACGCAGAGAAGGCATCATTATAGACATGAATTGGCTACAAGCATTTAAAGAGCTTGTGAAACTTAGTAATTGGTTACATTTTTAAGTCTTTAAGTGTAACATTGAAGAAATTGGCTTTCAAAAACTGCAAAATTTTTGGTTGACAAAAGCGCTAATGAGCTCATACATTCTTTGTAAAATTTTGAGTTTTTCAACCCGCCTCGTACAAAAAGTATTCAATACATCGGGCTCAAATTCCTTGGGACAGTTAATCGCGCTGTGCCCTTTCAACAATCAGAACTAATGTTTTGTAGCTCCATCAGCTCCGCTAATGACGCAAATATTGTAAACAAAGATTCTCCATTACGGTGTTGTAGCAAGACAAAGTTTACTGTTGTGACTACTCTGTGTTTTCCAGGTGGATCTTACTGTCCTAATGGATCATCCACGCACTTTCCGTGTGAGTTCCCTAACTACTGCCCACCAAACAGCACCCAAGAGTTACAGTGCCAGCTTGGCTACCAGGCTTTAAATACCTCTGGAAAGCGAGACTCGCATGATATACACTGCCAGATTTGTCGAGGAGGGACATACGGGAATCATCCGCAGCGCCTGGTCTGTGATAGCTGCCCAGCAGGTTTCTTCTGCCCTAATGGCACTAAAGGACCTTACGACAATCCCTGCCCCGAGGGGTCCTATTGTCCACCTGGGTCAGCAGTGGCACAACCTTGTTCTGCTGGTTTCTATGGTAACCGTTCCGAGGCAACAGCACCCTCTGATTGCTACCCATGCCCGCAGAACACATTTACTAATTTAATCAATCAAACAGCTTGTGTTCCATGTGGAAGCAGCGCTTTCGCGGAGGAAGGTCAGTCACTGTGCACCTGTCGTGGTAAGAACCGATATTTTCAGGTAACCGATGGCTCCTGTGACTGCCGCGCTGGATATGTGTTTTATGGCACAGCAGACAAAAAGCTGGTAGACGGAAATAGTGACTTGGATTGTCAGCCTGAGGTTTGGAAACATTTCTTTAATTCCAGTTGCTTTATCACTGTTGTGTCCCTACCAAGTGACTGCGCTGCTTCACTTTCACAGCGTATCTTTCAGTCCAAGAAACACCTTGCAATGTTAATACCTTAACTGAAAAAAGGAGTATTTCAAATAATCATAATAGGCTCAGAAATACAAACTGGCAGGAAGCAGGCTATTTACAAGCATGACGGTAGAGTTCAACTATGGTCTGCCAAGAAACAACTCCAGCTTTAAGGTCAACAGCCCGGATTTCAAGTCCGGCGCCCTAACAACTCAGCCAAGCTGCCTCCTTTCTTATTAACATATAATTCATACTCCAATCCATTTTGAACTAGTCATGCTCTTATTATCAATAATCACAAGGCTTGTGACTTTCGTTATTCACTAACAATGTTATAAACATTGTTCATTCCTAGGAGGACCCTAGATGTGGCAACAGCCAAGTTCGCAGAGCGTCAGATCGACAATGTGTCGACCCAGAAGAAGAGAACCAAAAGTGTATTGAACGGTGTGGCAGTGATAGAGCAACATTTTCTACTGAAACAGGGGTCTGTTATTGTCCATACACTGAGGATTGTAACGCCACATGTGCTAGGGACAGACCCAAGTGTACGTTACGGAGGCTTCTGGAAGGGACGCTCGTGATACGATACACTGACGGCAGTGGAAATTCACGGTCGTTTAATATCACACTGGAATTAGGAATCAATGATCATGA
>OMLO01000340.1_pt1 | contig 29100 bp, 32 predicted proteins | sample 1674811 | NCBI WGS metagenome assembly OMLO01 (sample SAMN06265003, study PRJEB25207) | coral metagenome | isolation source: Coral host | place: Mexico:La Bocana,Puerto Morelos, Mexico | collected 2008-11-13
CACCCTTGTCCAAAAAGTTGACACCCTTGTCCAAAAAGTTGACACCCTTGTCCAAAAAGTTGACACCCTTGTCCAAACAGTTGACAGACACCCTTGTCCAAAAAGTTGACATAAAGTTGACACCCTTGTCCAAAAAGTTGACACCCTTGTCCAAAAAGTTGACACCCTTGTATTCTGTCATAATTATGTAATCATATTTATACCTATTTTATACCATTTTTTTACCTTGTATTCAAGGTGTAATCAAATTGTAATCAAGATGTATTCACATTGTATTCAAGCTAGGGGCTTTTGAATGGCTTTTGATTCTTTTTTTGATTCTTGCAATGCGCAGGACAAGAAGTGGGTGGGCCTGGACAGTACCATCCTCATCTACACGGAGCAGACTGGCCAGTCAGAAGAACCATTCCGGTTCAAGTATTTGAAGGGGCACCACCGTGGCTGTGCACTCCATAGCCTCTTCCTCTACTGCTTCTTAGTTGAATTTAGTGTTGGCAGATGGTTGCAGAAGGTTTGCAGAGGGTTGCAAAGTCTTTAGTACCGGATGTATTTTGAAGAACTAAAGTATATTAAAGTATATTTAAAGTATGCACCAGGCAGAGGTAAAAAAACTGTTAAGAAAGGGCACGAAAGCTTGGTGGTATGTTGCTATTATGTTGCTGAAGTAGTTCATTTTTCAAAGGAAAAACATCAATTCATGTGGTCATCATGTGGTCAGCCATTTTGTTGCAGGCTATTGCAACGACAAGCCTGCACCGGAATGGCTTCTCAAAATGACAGAATATATGGTTGTCTATGAAAAAGACTCTTGGCCAGAGGATGGCCAGAGGGTCAAAAAAAATGCCTCAAAAACAGATCTACTTTGGTATAGGGTTTTTATGTTATTTTTATATTTTTCCACATTTTTCCACAATTGGATCATTCATTTCGTATTTTTCCTCATGAGACAACCCAGGAAGGGCAGAGCGGACAGTCAGCTGCAATTGCTGGCCTCTGTGAATGTTTGGTCAAGGAGCATGCCACGCAGAAGTTCAGCTATGTGGCGTTGCTCTCATCCATGCAGAGTTCGGACAGTCCATTGCGGAACATGGACTTGCAGGCACTGCGTGATAAGATCCGACAGCAACTGCCCAGTTTGGTGAATACAGCGCTGGACTGGAGACGCCTGGAAAATGTTGCCAAGCGGGTTGACCCAGCCACTCTGCAGGCCGGGGTTTCATGAAACCAATGTGAGAAGATGTGTGTAAACATATAAAAAATCTAATACAATGTTCATGAAGTTATCATGAAGTTATATTGAAGTTATCATGAAGTTGTTATTGGTGATGTCATGGTGACGTCCATTTTACAATATTCTGATAATATTTTGAATGAGTGTCAATATAGATTCAATATAGTGTCAATATAGTGTCTATCAATTTTGTTTGCGTTTGACAAAATTTTGACAAAGATTGCCAGAGCACATCCAGAGCACTTCCATGTTTGAAGATTGTTTGAAGGCCATCAAGAAGTGGCAAGACACCCACAATGCCAGTCTGGACGTGATCCCCTTGTCCTTTTGGCGAGAGACAAAGTATTTGCTTGTGTCCACAGGAAGGCAAAGGCGGACAGTCCAAGATGGACCAGCCATGTCCGCGATGGCGCAATGTGCTTTTGTGGAGCGAATGCTTCAGGAATTGCTCTCGCGAAAAAAGGCTGGGGTTTGACAAATTAGGTTTTAAAATTGATTTAAATTGTGTCAATTCTGGGAATATTCTGGGACAGGCATTGTGAACTTGTTTTTCATTGAGGTGCATTTTTTGATTTTTTTGCTGTGTGTGTTTGGTCCCAACAGTAAGTTACTGCATGTGGTGCTTATGTGGTGCTTCATTGTGGGGATATTGTGGGGTCAAGACAGGTCAGTGGCTCTGGCCAGTCCAGTCTGCGCAATGTGTATGCCATTTCTGACATCAAGGATGCCGATGGACTCCACGTGTACAACATGGCAGTGAAGTTTGCTGAGAAGGTGGAGAAGGCATCGGTCAGTCCGAAAGACAAGACGCTCTTGATGGCTGCTTTTGTGGATGGAAACTTGGACCGGCAAGTCACCCAGGCCAGTCCAGTCCTGCAGTGGCCTGTGTTGGTGAAGGCCCGAGCAACTGAGCAGGCAGCAGAAGTTGCCAGGGCTGCGGCTGAAGCCCGCCAACAGGCTGCACTGCAGCAACAAAAGGCCCTGGAGCAAAGGGCACGCCTGGCTGACCAAGATGCCAGCGAGGAGGTTCTGGCTGCGAAGGAGAGAGATATCTTCACAGCAGCAGCCAGGGTCTGGCACTCCGAGCTCGCTGGCCAGGCCAGTATGGAGGTCGAGAAGGCCAAGGCGACCTTGCAGGCTGGGAAGGCTGCTCGGTCAGTCATGGTGAGCCAGACCTCCGCCAAGGCCATGGTCTATGATGCTGGCTTGAGGAATGGGCAGTGACCTCACCCCAATCTTCTGACAATTTTCCACCGTAACATCACAAGGCCAGTCTTCGAAGCTTCTCCACATTGCAGATCTTGGACTTGCATTGTTCAATGGATGCATTGGAGGCCAGTCTGCCAAATATGGCTGGGGCAGCCTTGGACTCATTCGAGGCGGCCAGTCCTTGCGACATGGTTTTGTGTCTTCTGCTGCCAGCAGGTCACAACATCGGCCTGTCATTGGCATTGCTGCAAAAAGTGGCTGATTGCAAGCTGGAATGCCGGGCAGTCCAGGTGTTCTTGACAGATGCTGAGGCTGATGCACCTGCAGTGCTCACTTTGTACGTGATCGCAAAGGTGTTCGCCGGCCAGTCCCTGATGGCAGGCCGTGTTGCAGAGTCCACAGCTTTCAAGACCATGTTGTTGGGGCCAGTCCCTTCAAAGGTCAGTCCCTCGGACTGTCCAAGGGGGACAAACGGCCACCTCTTGTGGCCCACACTTTTGGCGAAGGGCTTTTGGCCGCAGGTGCTGACAAGCCTGTCAGTTTGGCCACTCAAATCGGGAGAGGCCTTGCTGGAGATGGAGCCATGCCCTTTCCTGGGCCTGGCCAGTATGGACGTGATCTCAGCGAATTGCGACTCAACCCGGTGGCTGGGCTTTTGGTAATCTTTTGGTATGTGTGATGATTATATGAATATTATATGATGATCATGTGATGTATTTGAATTGTATTTGATTTTATGTATATTTTATGTGATTTTTATGTGTCCAGGTGATATCAGGTGATATTCAGGTGATTACAGGTGATAATACATATGATATGCATTATGATATCATTATGATTGCATTCTGATTGCATTATATTATCATTATATTTGTATTATGTTGCATATGTATTTAATATGTATTTGATAAGGTGAGTGAAAAGGGTTGCATGACTTTTGCATGACAATTGTGGTCTGGTTTCCACTTGACCAGGTGGTTGGGCCTGCATCAACATGAATCGCCAGCGAAAAAAAAGTTCCTGCAGGACAGTCTCAGCAAGAGATGGCAGGAGCTTTCTGCTGATCAGTCCAATAAGCGCACACTCCGGAGAGTCCATTCTGAAACGGACAACTCCTTGTGTGCCTTCCTTGCAATATTTGAGTAATATTTGAAAGATGATTGAAAGATGTGTTTTTATGTGTTTTTGACATGTTTTTGATGTTTTTTTCTGTGGATATTTTAGGGGATTTTTAGGGATTTTTTAGGGGGCCTCACCTTTCCATTCTATTTGGGGTCTATGCTATGTCTATGCTGGTATCATTTCGGGGTTTCTCTGGAAATGGAATACCAAGGCACCATTGAGATGGAGGTCCAGCGGCTGAAGTTTGTTCCGGCCAGTAAGGATGCGGTGGGAGCCATTTTGCCCGACACCGAGGGCCACTATGCCCGTGGCAAAGGCAACATGAACTTCGAACCGGTCAGTCTGGAGGAGCAGTCCTGCCTCACCCCACTTTCACCGATTCATGTGTGCGCCAGTCCGGTGGGGCCTTCCACCCTGAAGGCCATGGATTCCAATGACCCGCTGAGCAAGTACAACTTGTCAGCGCTTCCAAAGTCGGTCAGTCTGGCTGACCAGTGTCTTTGCAATCAGGCCACTATCAACATGGAGTGAGTGAAAACTTTGAAAACACATAAAATACATTTTTTTGGGGGTTTGCATGTTATTTATTTTTATTTGCATTCGGGATAAAATTACCAAAAACATATCAAAAACATCTATATCCATCCACCAGGGTTTCATAGAACGTGACATTTGAGCTTTCACATTGCTATCACATTGCTCATGTGAATCCCAAAAGTATCCAAAAGCATTCCAAAAGCATTCCAAAAGCACCACGCTTTTGCAGGTTTGTATCCTGCCGTCAGTGATCATGCCAGGGCAAAATGGGTTGTACGCAACCCAAGATGTGAAGAAGGGTGTGCCTGGGCATAAATAAGTCCGTACCTTTTTTTTGCTTTATAATGGCGGCATATGGCAATCATATATAATCATATGGCATGCATATGGCGGCTGAGATTTCAGGGTTGTGTTGTGTTGTGAAGCTGCCACATCATGTGGCTGCACCAAACGCTCATCCAATGCTCAATATGTGATCAATATGTGAGGGCCTCTTTTTGATTCCACATACTTCTCAGGACACCATATTGGTGTGCCCCTTTGACTGGGCCTTGGAGACTGAGTGCAAAAAGTCTGGCCAGTCCATGTTCTGTTTGAAACTTGGGAAGTCCGAAGGCAAGCCCACCCACAACCTGGCTTCTTTGCTCCATGGCTTGGCAGACTTTGTCCATTGGACAACCAAAGCGGGCAGTCAGAGCCCTTACATTCACATCGCAGAGGTGGCCATTGTGCCAGGGGTAGGCCAGTCACTGCCCAAGATTCACCTTGTGGCCTCATGTGACTTGAAGGCTTTTGACCAAGAGATTGGTGCTTTGGTGAGTCTTGCGACCAAGGGCAAACCTGCGGTCAGTCCTGGAAAGGATTCCCCCATGCCACCCGTCCCGTCACCACCTCCAATTGACAACGGTGAAACTGGTGCGCAGGCTGCAGTGGAAAACGGTGAAGCCGGTGCCCAGGCTGCAATTCAAAACGGTGAAGCCGATGCCGAAGTGGAACAGGGAGAAGACACGCGGGTGGACAGTCCATCTCCACCAGTGGACAGTCCAGAGCCAGAAGCCGCGCGCAAGCGCAGTGCAGATGGGCCAGAGGGAAGTCCAGCGCCGAAGAGGGCCAAGCACACGGATACCCATGGCCAGTCTGACGATGGAGAAATCACGCTTGGAGAGGACTCCAGCTTCAAGTTCATGCTTGTCGGCGGGCATATTTTCGGTCAGTCCCTGAAGAGCAAGCGAAGGATCCCGGGGGGGACCTTTGTTTGGGCATCAGAGGACGGCAAGCTTGAGGAGCGCCCAGACAGTCCGGACTTGAAGGACAACCCACTCCTCTGGTCTCCTACATCCAGAACCAAGGTGTGGATGCTCCAGGACGCTGAGGATCCACCCAAGTTTGTGTCAGTGGGGGAGTTGCTCAAGAACCACAACCTGACACAAATCGTTGGAAAGGGCCCGGTCACTTCCAAAAACATCAGCCGGAAATCCTGCAATCTGGTGTGGGAGACAAAGGACAAGACTACCCGGGCAGTCCTTTCAGCCATGAGCTCTAAGTTGGAGGTCTCCTTTGTGTTTTGACTGCAAGCAATGACTGGCACTGTGTTTCTATCATGTGATTCTTGTGTAATTCAATGTTTCATTTACTGGGACTCAATGTTGTTGGTGTTTACATGCATTTACAATGCCATGTGGTTTCCTAGAAGCATTGGTGATGGCACACACCTAACCAAATCCTAACCAAATATATACCAATTTTATTCTTGAGGTGATCGAGCTGAAGGCCGTGCCGGACAGTACGGACAGCTCCGAGATGGAGATGTCGCCTTCCGGAATCGCTGTGCACCTGGTCAAGAGCTTCACGCTGGACTCGAGTGGGGAGCCGCAGTCATTGGAGGATGATGAAGGTGACAACGAAGACAAGCCAGAGGCAGGGCCATCTTTTGATTTGTCTCTTTTGTTTTTCCTTGCTGTCCCATTGTGTTGTGACAATGTTGTGACAAGTCTATGTTGATATTATGTTATTTATGTTGACATTATGTTGATTTATGTTGACCTCTTATATAATTATATTATAATTATTTTTTTATATTTTTTGTTCAAGAACATTAAAAGAATATATAAGAATATTTTAAGAATATTATAAGATTATTATAAGAACATTTCAAAATCATTTCAAATACATTTCAAGAACATTCAAGAACTTTGGAATAACTTTGGAGCCTCACCCTGCCACCCACAGCACAATTTCCCAGGCAGAAGAGGATGAGGAGTAGATCGGCAGGCAGAAGGGGAACAGAGCTCCACAGTGGCCAGTCTTTTGATAAGATTGTAAGTAGATATTATATAGATATTATGTAGATGCTGTGATATACATGTGATATACTACGTAGGAAAAATATTGTCATTTTTGATCATTTTTGCATATCCATTAACAACATATTAACAACATATTAACAACGGCATTTTGATAAGACAATCACAAGTTAGTTTTGTTTATGTTTTGTTTGATGTCTTTTCTGGACATGTGCAGCTTGTTCCCCATTCTGGTCAGTCTGGCCATGTCCGGCCATTGTCTGGCCATTCTTCGGCCAGTCATGGTGAGTCTAGGCCATTCCAATCCATTCAAAAAAGTGTTTTCTAAGATGAAAAGCATATGAAAAGCATCTGCCATTTTCAGGGAATACTAAAGCTCCACATTAGATGATTCTGCAAGATTTCTGGAAGTAGTGAATACATAGTGTTAGGATATGTTAGGATTGCAAAAACATGTGATTCTTTGTTGCAACTCCAACAAACAATAGCAAATGGATATCACATGGATAACCAGTTGGTTTTGATTTGGTTTTGCTTGATGTCCGCATGTGGAGCTTTAAGTGCTTTCCCGACAGTCTGGCCATTGTCTGCTCAGTCTGGCCATGGTCTGTTCATGAATTTTATCTGAATTTTGGCCAATCAGGCATTCCCCTTGTGATGCCTTTTTGGTGGGTTGAAAATTCAGGAAGGAACAGAATAGGCACAGATGGGAGCAGCATTGAATGGGGCAACATGGGGCAACCAGCAATAACAATGCAATTACAAACATGTCTTTGGCAAGCCACCAAATAGCATTCAAATAGCATCCAAATAGCTACAAATAACATACAAATAACAAGATAATAAATAGATAATATATAGATAATAACAATATAATAACAAGTTGGAATCAAGATGGAATCAAGATGGAATCAAGTTGGATACAAGTTGGCTTTGCTTGTTTGATGTTTACATGTGTAGCTGGTTCCCCATTCTGGTCAGTCGCCGATGCTTTTCAAGGGAATACTAAAGCTCCACATTAGATGGTTCTGGAAGTATGCATATGTATGCATGTAGGTATCATGTAGGTTGCAATTAGGTTGCATGGAGATGACAGGATGATGACAGGGAGATGTATGGGTATTGAGTATTGGATATCACACAATGTTAGGATATATGGATATGTTAGGATTGCAAAAACATGTGATTCTTTGTATATTCTTTGTTGCAAATCCAACAAACAAAAGCAAATGGATATCACATGGATAACTAGTTGATATCTAGTTGATACTAGTTGGTTTTGATTTGGTTTTGCTTGATGTTTACATGTGGAGCTTTAAGTGCTTTCCCGACAGTCTGGCCATTGTCTGGTCAGTCTGGCCATGGTCTGTTCATGAATTTTATCTGAATTTTGGCCAATCAGGCATTCCCCTTGCGATGCCTTTTTGGTGGGTTGAAAATTCAGGAAGGAACAGAATAGGATCAGAATAGGAACAGATGGGAGCAGCATTGAATGGGGCAACATGGGGCAACCAGCAATAACAATGCAATAACAAACATGTCTTTGGCAAGCCACCAAATAGCTACAAATAACAAGTTGGATACAAGTTGGCATCAAGTTGGCTTTGCTTGTTTGATGTCTACATGTGTAGCTTGTTCCCCATTCTGGTCAGTCTGGCCATTCTTCATCGGATATTGTTCAGTCAGTCCGGCTATGATATTTGTCTGGTCAGTCTGTCCATGGTCTGTTCTGAATTGTTGGCCAATCAGGCATTCCCCTTGCATTGCCTTTTTGGTGGGTTGAAAAAGATGGGAAAGAACTGCAGGGAATGGATATGTATGGATGTTACAGATATGTTACTGACAGTGTATGACAGTGTAGTGACAGTGTATAGATATAATATAATGATAATATAATTAAATATAGATAATATATAATTAATATATATAATATAATTATAATATATATAATATAAATAGCTATATTTATGATATATTATTGATATATTTAGATATATTACATATATATATATATTATATATGATATATATCTATATATATATATATATATGTAATATATATTTAATTTATATTTCATTTTATCCATTTTAATTCAATTTTATATCAAAACATGATAAAACATGGTGATAACATGGTGAGTATTCATTGAGTATTCGATGTCTCTTGGTTGTCATTTGGTTGTCGGGGTTCCTGCCAAATTTTCAAAGCGATCCACATCCTGCAAAAGCAGTGCCCATGCAGTGCCCTGCCAGGAACAATGTTCACTTTGGCAGTGAGGTGGTGCAAGCCAGATGGCAGTATTTGGGTGAATCCATTGTGAAAAAAGGGCAGACAAGATGCAAGCAAGTTTTGGGGAGAACCAAACTCAGAATACAGAAATTAAATTTCAGTGACATCTCAGAATCATCTCAGATTGCATTCAGATTGCAAGATGATTGCAAGGTTTTGCATATGTTTTGCATTTGGGCATCATGATATCACTTTGGTTTTTGATGGTTTTTGTCTTTGGTTTGATTGAGTTTGGATCTTGGAGGCTGGCTCAAAAAACACTGGGAACCTCACAGGCCAACTCAAAACATGTTCTTTCAACGCTTTGCCAAGTTGGTGTATGGAGAAGAACCCAAAGAACCAGCTGGTCAGGTGTGGCCATCCGGTGGCATCCATTCATTTGCCAGTTTCCTTGCACCCCATGGTGTGTGTGTGCTCACACAATTACATTTGAAAATCATTTGAAAGAGTTTGGCATAGTTTGGATATAGTTTGGCACAGGCTGTTCATGTGCAGGCCGGGCAGTCAGAAACCTTGAAGCCATGTGAGGCAGGGTGGGAGGCTGCCATTCATGGTAATATGCTGGGGATATGATGGGGATATGCTGAGGGGAGTATGCTGCCACCAGTGTATGGCCATTCGGTTTTGCTGGTTTTGTGTCAAACATGGTCCTGAGTTTATCCTGAGTTCATCTGAGTTCCACCTCTATTTCATCTCTATTCCCATCATGATCCCATCATGGGACTTTATCCACCAAGATGTGATGAATGTTTCATAATGTTTCCAGGATTGCGGTGGTCAGTCCATCCAGTATGCCAACCCAAAGCAGGCAAGGTGTTTTCATGAGTGATTTTGAAATTATTTTGAATAGATGATGGAATGATGATGATATGATGATGGAACATGATGGAACGCAATTGGAACGGAATTGGAACACAAACATACACAAGCCACAAACACACCATCATGGCGAACTCATTGCACCTGCCAGGGCTCTGGTCCAGGAGTGTTCAAACGTTTTCAACAGAAGGCCAGCGTTGCTGGGTGGCAATTGGGAGGATATTGGGAGGCAGATTGGACATGGGTGTCAGATTGTCTAATACATCTTCACCCTCATAAACCCTGGGATAACCCTAGGGGTCCAAAGGCCATTAAATAATATTAAATAAATAATTTTTGGGAAAAGACATGTCAATATCATGTCAATGGTGCTTATGTTGAGTCAAGCTGCAGGAACAGTTGGAACCTCCACTGCTGCCATCCGATGTGCATCATGTTGCGCCTCAATTGGCATTCAATTGGCAAGCGTTTGGCAAGCTACCATGGGCCATTCCCTGGCTGCTCCTCCTATGTGTGTGGTGGCAGTGCTGCTCAAAGTGTGCGAAAGAAACTCAAGGAGTCTACGTACTACAACCGCACAATGCACAAACGTGCACATATTTCTCACCTCAAAGCCTTTTGACCTGGAGTTCAAAGGGAAGATTACACAGAAGGTGTTCCACTTGAAGCATGTGGGGTGCAATATGGATGCAATATGGGCCGAGCCGGTCATGGCAAGTCCATTTACTTGAAGAATTTGGGATGCAACCACTATGCAATCACTATGCAACCATATTAATATCATATTAATTATTAATTCAAGTATTAAAAAGATATTAATAAGGATTTTATCAATTATTTGTTAATAATTCAATTAATAATATAATAATAATTTTATCATAATTATCATATAATTATCAACATATTACCAACCACATACCAACCACTAAGAATATACCAGGAATTTTCTAAGAATTTGTTTTGTAGATGTTTTGTAGTGATTTATAATCAACAATTTTAGGATATTTTTTAGGGATATTTTAGGGATATTTGAGGATTATTTGAATATTATTTGAGGGGACATTTAGGATACATTTAGGATCATTTAGGGCACATTTAGGGGACATTTAGGGGGCTATTTTTTTTTTAAATGATCTTTGACCTCCAAGGACCACCAGGGTAAATAGATCTTCACCTTCATAGATATGTTTCAGAAATACATCTCTGATACATCTTTGCATCATCTTCACCTTCATAAAATCTTCATAAATACATCTTCGTCAGTTCATAAATACATCATAAATACAATATATAAATACGATTAAATACGTATTCACATGTATTCGCCATATATTCACCATTATTTCACCATTATTTGCCTTTTGAAGTACAACTTCCCTTCCACATGTATTCTACATTATATATACATATTACAATCATAATACAATCATATTATATCATATTACAATTACAATCATATTACAATCATATTACATACATGGTTTAGAATTGATATAGACATGATTTAATCATGATTTAGACATTGTATGTAATGTATCCAGAAAATAGACACCCTTGTCCAAAAATTGTTTTTTCAGGCTGGGCTGGTGCCGTCCATCAAGAAGTCGAAGGTGTGGCTATATGTGGCTATGGTACTGGTTTTGTGTCAAACATGATCCCACTGAGATGTAATGATGATTTAATGCCCAAATGTCTCCAGGATTGCCATGGTCAGTCCATTGATGTGTATGAAAACCCAGTGCAGGCAGGGTGCGTGGCAAAAAACCTTGTTCATGAATAATTTTGAATGTACGATGATTGTATGATATATTGTACGATGGAGCGCAAACCACAGACACACAATGTTGTATATTGATTCAATATTGATTCATGATGGTTCATGGCCAACCCATGCTAGGCAGTGTTGCCCAAGCCCTCCAAACGTTCGGCCAGTTCTGCTGGACAACAGAACGGGCGTCGGAAGAACCAGAGGGCCAGTCCCAAGAAGAAGTGCAAAGGGGAAAAGCAGAAAGCAAATAGGTCAGTCCCAAAAAAGGGTGCCATGGAGTACCGGCAACTTGTCAATGACACCTTGAATCAGACCGGCCAGTCGCAGTTGTTCCTAGATTTGTTTGCTGGGACTGGCATTGTTGGTCAGAAAGTGAGGGCTTTGGGAATGACCGCCGTGTCGTTGGACATTTGTGATGGCTGGGATCTGACAGAGGACAGTCTGCTCAAAGAGATTGAGGCAACAATCTTTGAGGGCAAGGTGTTTCTTGGTTGGGCCAAGAAACCATCAAGAAATCATCAAGAAACCAGTTGTGGGTTTGGTTTAGAATTTTAATAGAATTTTAATTGTAGGCCATAATGACAATATAATGACATCTACATTATATCTACATTTTCCAATAACTATATAGTCACTGGTATGTCGCTGGTGCTGTTCATGCTACTTTCATCCTTGTTAACAAATGTTTTTTTTGCATGTGGTTTGCTATTTTTTGCTGAGCTTGGAAAAATTTGGAAACCCATTGCAATTGTGTCTCATGAGGATAGGTCTGTGGTTGGCACCACCTTGCAGCACTTTTTCCCGGAGCCGACGTGGGCGTGGAGGCAAAGGGAAGAAGGGTTGGCCCAGGGCTCTTCGCAACAACCAGAATTTGTGGGGCCTGCCCAATGTGGACATGACAGTCAAGGACGCAGCTGGTGTGGCGACGTTGTGTGATGACTGTTCTTTCTCCCCAATTTGTTTCACAAAAATCTTGACCTCCCCCCCTCCTGAACATCTCCTGAACCCCCTCAACAAAAAAGTATTCTTTAGCATTTCTTTAGCCATGACATTTTAAAATCATTTTAAATAGGATTAAAATAGGATTAAAATAGATAAAATAGGATTAAAATAGGATTAAGATAGGGATAAAATAGGATTAAAATAGGGGCCTCTGAAAACAAGCAACCAGCCATAGGAAAACAGTTGATTCCTTGGGAAACTACGTATAACTACATTGGAGGTCCATATCTTTATTCTTTATGATCGTCCTATATTTGTACCAAGTTTATATCAATTTTATTTTATTTTATATCATAATTATCATATAATATTTATATAATTATATTATAATTATATCATAGCTTTACATATACATCATAATTACATCATATATAATTCATCATATTCATATATACATATTATATACATCATATATAATTCATATATACATCATTATTACATCATTATACAATCATTATACATCAGCCAATTACGTCATAATTACATCATTGTACAGACGGGTCCACTTGTATCAACTTATTTCTCATATTTTATCATTTTCAAGTTGTGGAGTGCATGTGGAGATCATGTGGAGTGCTTGACTTGAAGCACATACCAGAGCCAGGTTTGTTCAAGTGATCAAAACAAGATATTAAACAGTTAAGCCACAGAAGTTCTAGCCATGGAGTTGATGCCACTCTTTGATTTTCTGATGGTTCTTTTTGCAGTCTCCCTACTCATCAATTTGGTGGTACTATGTGTTTGGATGAGTCACGTCTTCAAGAAATCCAAGCGGTCGGACAGTCTTTGCAGTATGACGATGCCAATGACTATTGCACAGTCGGACAGTCCGGCCAGTACGGAAATGCCAGTTTCGATGAACAGTTTGGCCAGTAAGACTTTGGAAAAAACTTATTCGGATGAGAGAATCTCATCCCTTGAAGATGCAGAAACGATTTATTTTTTGAAGAAAGGAAGAGTGTATCATACTTCCTTTACCTGCCGACACTTGAAGAATAGAGAAGTAGACATTGTTTACCTTCGACCATGCAACCATTGTAAAAATCCAAAAAAGAACATCTAGGTAATATCTTGGTAGATGGTCAGTATTTGGTCAGTATTTGGTCAGTCAATGCTTTTTATGCTTCATGAGCTGCAGATAGCTGCAGAGTCGCATCCCTGGCAGAAAAGTCTTTGAAGCTGGTGGAGTGGGTGTGGAGTGGCTTCAACATTTTCCTTGTAGTTTTATTATGTTTTATTCCCCAAATCAAGTTTTTGAGATGTTTTTGAGAACTAAGTGGCAGCTGCTTATCTGCGTCATGATAAAATCATGATAAATATATGATAAATAACCCGATAATAACCCGGTGGATGGTTTTCTGTGTGTGTAGTTGCATGACTTTATCATGACTTTATTAAAAAAACATCTGTTGTGAACAACTGTATGGTTTCCAGTCCGCTAGCATAAGTATAGCATAAGTAAATTAAGTAAGATATAATATGATATAAATAATGGATAATAAGATGATAATAAGAGTGTCAATATGGTGTCAACTTTTCGGATGAGGGTGTCAACTTTTTGGACGAGGGTGTCAACTTTTTGGACGAGGGTGTCAACTTTTTGGACGAAGGTGTCAACTTTTTGGACAAGGGTGTCAACTTTTTGGACAAGGGTATGACAAGGGTGTCAACTTTTTGGACAAGGGTGTCAACCTGGAAGAGGGTGTCAACTTTTTGGACAAGGGTGTCAACTTTTTGGACAAGGGTGTCAACTTTTTGGACAAGGGTGACAACTTTTTGGACAAGGGTATGACAAGGGTGTCAACTTTTTGGACAAGGGTATGACAAGATTATGACAAGGGTGTCAACTTTATGTCAACTTTTTGGACAAGGGTGTCAACTTTTTGGACAAGGGTGTCAACTATTTGCATACTATTTGCAATACACTTAGTATCACTTAGTATACACTTAGTGTTATCAATTTTGTACCCATAGGCTCAATGCAACGTGTGTATTTGCATTGTATTTGCAAAGGGTGTGCAAATCATGATCAAATCATGTGGTTTTTGTTTGCACACTTGAACTTGAAAGTGAAACCATGTGTAATAATGTGTATACGAATTGTATATGATGTGTATACGGGCAAACATTGCAATATCATGGCAATCCATGGTATATCCATGGTATATCCATGGCATACCCATGGCTGTAATTTTATGTAATTTTTTTCTTGCATTTTTCTTGCCAGGAGGTGGCTATGGTTGCAAATGGAAATGGGTCAGTCCTTGGTTGTGTTCGTCTGATCAAAGCAGCAAAGATGTCCAAAGTCCGGTGCGGCCTAGAGCAGCCTCTTACATCCATGATGTGGTTGATTGCAGAGTTGCAGCAGGACAGAGGTACCATTGTTCCTTCCTAAAAGTATTCTAAAAGTCATGAGCTAAGAGCATTAACAAAATATTAGCAAAGCAGTGGCAATGCAGTGGCAGTATAGTGTCAGTGTTATTGTTTCTTTTGATTTTCTTTTGGGTTTGTGCATAGTGATGATAATGTGATGATATGGTGACGATTTGGTGACGTGCAGTCAATGAGATGTCAATGAGTTTTCGTTATGTTTTCATTTCTGTAGGTTTTTGTCACACATTGCATGCACAGCATTGCCTAACGCATTTGAATTTGCATGAATTTGTTGCACCACCTTGCACCAAACAAAATTCATTCTTGGCAGGAGATTGCGGACAGTCATGGTAAAGCGGCGGACATCAGCATCACGATGTGTGCATTTGGAGCACCATACAAGAAACCCACCCGCTTGGCTGTTTGGATGGAAGATGATGCGGCCAGTCCCATTTGTCATCGTTTGTTTTCTGGCAAGAAGTGCAAAGCGCCTCCTCGCAAAAGAAAAATGCCAGCATTGTGCCAGTTCACAGGGGCACAACATGATGTTTTGTCTGGGCTTTCCCAAAGTGGAAAATTCAAAACAATGGTTGCACAGCCATACCCACCAATGTTGGCTGAGACCTTGGCCCAGCTTTTCATCCAATAGACCATGGCTCCAAGATGGACAGTCATGGTCAGGGGTAGGCTATGTTAGTCATGATCAGGGGTTGATCAGGACAGTCATGGTCATGGGTACAAGTATACCCTGGCTCCCTGAAACAGTCACGGTCAGTCAGCACATGTGACTGCTCTTTTTCAGTGATGCTCCAAGTCTATTTTTCATCATATAATATATTTATAATTTCCATTAATGTCATATCAATTTCCATATATTTCCATATAATTTCCATTTAATTTCATTTTACTTTCCATTTAATTTCCCATCCAGGGAGTAAGGGTTGCTGATCTCAGTCTCACGGCCAGTTATTTTGAGTGATCTTTTGATTGCTGGTTGCGGGTGTCCCTTGAAAAGTGATATAAAAGTGAAGTGATCAATCTGAGTTTTCATGATGTTTTCATGCATATTTCATGCATGGTCAATTTGAGTTTATATGATGTTATTATGATGTTTATATGATGTTTATATGATGTTTTTATGGGCAAGTCACGGACCCAATGATAATCAATGATATCCCAATGATAGACTGCATATAGACATCATATATCATCATATAGACATCATATAGACATCATATAATCATCATATAATCAAAAGATGGGACAAAAGCTATAGAAAAAGGTATCATTCATGCGTGGTTTCATGCCATGTTCATGCCTGTACATTGACACCATTTGAATACTGTTTGACATCGTTTGACATCGTTTGACACTGTAATGCCATTTAATGTCAGCATATATCATGCATATATCAAACCGATGCAGGTGCAACATGGTGAAACACCGATTGAAAAACATGTATTCCAAACCGCAAATAGGATTTTTGTTACATTTTACAAACAATCATAAATCCATCATAAATCCTACAGTACATATACAGTACATATAAGTTTGGAATCAGTTTGGACATGCCCCCCAGTGTTTGTGTCAATTTTGATTCTAGTGTTTCTGCCGGGCGGTCATGGGCGGTCCATGTCGCATTTCAGTGGCACCTCCATGTATAGTACGTTCTTGGTCACCAAATTATATTTTCCTTTTCTTTTCATTTCTTTTCCATATCTTTTCCATTACTAAAAAATACTAAAAAACATTATTTCACTTACATTGATTGCATATTGATTGCATTGGGTGTGTTTGCAGGGTTTAATTTACTTACTAATGATATACTAATGATATCTAATGATCATATAATGATCATCTAATGATCAAACCAATATCAAGCCAGATTCAAGCCAGCATAAGCCAGCTGCTGGACTGAGGCTCCAATTCCCACGGGCCATCTACTACCCGATTAACCAGCATGCAGACATGTTCAACAGTAGTGGTCAGTTTGGACGCATTGGTTGCTTTTTCCATTGCTGTGTAGCTGGTGCTGATTTCCTTGCCAAATGTGCCTGGCGCACTGGACAGTCATGGTGCCACTCAATCTTGCAGAGAGGAACAGCAGCTTCAGGTCTTTGGAACGAGGTGGTTGAGCCTTTGATTGCAGCGGACATCGGGCAGCAAAACGCTGATGGGTTTGTGGAGGTTGACCAGCTGAAGCAGTGGTTCAAGGAGTTGGAGCCTTATGGTGAAATGCGGCCAGTCCTGGATTTCATTGGCCAGTCGCAACAGCAGCTTTTAGCGCAGTTTGTTGAATTAAGTGAGGTGGCCAAGCACATGCAACCGGCTGGGCAGGAGAAAGTTCGGCGCGTGTACCTTTTGCTGGCGCAAGACAAGTTTTCGGTGGCTGTCACACAATTTGGCTGGGAGCATTTTCTGCATTGGGACCCACATGCTGCCACACCCGGTCAGCCCGACCAGTCTGTGACATTGGTTGCCAGGTCTGGGGAAGAGATCATAGGGATGATGACCAGACGGGGAGTCTACAAGCCAGAGACTTGTTGTTCTTTGTACCTCAGCTTACCTCAGCAATTTTGCCACCAAAAAAACATCACCCATTCCCACACGGAATTCCTTTGAAGAATATCTGAAGAATCATGGTGCCACCATGTACATACCATGTACCAGCATAGGTGTAGCATAGGTGTCCGCAGCAAGTGATTTTTTATGCTCCCCTATGCCTCCAATGGTTCTCTAAAAATATTCTAAAAATGACTTTGTAATAACAATGTAATAACATGTAATAACATTGTAATAACATTTGGGATACTTTATGGATACTTTTGGATAGATTTTGGGTAGGGTGATAAAACATATGGAAACATATGGAACCAGATAGAAACATAATATGATCATAATATGGACACCACTAGTATTTTTTTTGGACAATGAATGTAGGGGTTTCTATTTTTTTTAAACATCAAGGTTTTGCACTGCCAGCATTTGTTATCCATTAGAGAGACTCCTCCAACAGATACCATATAATTACCATATAGAATCCATATAGATACCATAGAATTACCATAGATACCATCAGATACTATCAAATACATTTCAAATACATTCAAATACCATGGGATGTTGGACTCTAGATTTTTGGATTCCAGGTTTGGGTTTCCAATTTTCAGGCTTGGATTTGTAGCAGTGTAAATTTTATGTTTTTTTTGAAAGAAATCAAGGCACCCAACCTCATCCCAACCTCACAGGGGGCAAAAACACACATCAGTTGTCATGTTCCACAATGTGTTGCCACCTTAGGCACTGTTTTGAAGTGGAGGAAACTGCACCACCGAGCTGGCATCAAGTTGAACAGTGGTTTCAGCTTGGACAGCCCTTGGAGGAAGTGCCCATGGAGCAATGTGTGCAGGGCTTGCTGGAGCCACTTGTCCCAAACATCAGCACCCTCCTTCCAAAGGAAATCAATGCCACTTCTTCCAAAGAAAATGTTGCAATGGACAGTCCTTCTGCATCCAGCCCTTCAGCAGTAAGTGCAGCAATGGGCAGCAACTCAACACCAAACAAGCTTAGACTTTTGGCCAGATTGACCAAGGTGGCACAGAAAAGTCAGGAGCAAGAACCTGCATATTTGACACCACAAAAAAAAACTCCAGGAGCTGCAGCCATGGTGCCACCTTCCGTCAGTCCATTAATAGTCACCCCACCACCAGCTTGTCAAGATGCTGTTTTGGTCACCCCACTGCCGGTCAGTCCACCGGTCAGCGCAAAGAAAAGGCTTCTTTTCACAACAGACCATTCCAGGAAAAACAAGCGGTGGTGCCGAGAGCAAGCAGCCATCGGCCAGTCCATTGCAGCCAAAGCTGGGCTGGACTTCAATCGGCACTTTCAGGTCCATCACCGAGGCCACCTGGAGAAAGGGCATTGGCAGGATTTCTTGCTGAGCTTGGCTGGTGTGCAGGTCAGTCCATGCGAGAAATGCCAAAGCCTGGCCAAAGCCTTTAAACTGGCAGAGCAGGCCAGTCCAGAGCAGGCCACTCCAGGCCAGCCCAGTGCAGACAGTGCAGAGCACACCAGTGCAGAGGCCAGTCAAATGCAAGTTGTGGTGGATGAGAGTCCAAGCCCAGCACACAAACGGGCACGCCATGGCCGTGGCCGGCCAAAAGACATGGAGTCACGGCTGACTTTAACCGAGTGGGTGGAAGCTCATCGACCAGGCCAGTACAGAATTTTGTCCTTGGAAGGGAAGGTGCCAGTCCAATGCACTACATGCGGGCTTGTTTTCAATGCACACAGAACCAGCTCAGCTTGGCATGTTCTGCGCCATGAGACTGACAGCAAATTCCATCTGTGCCGGATTGACAAAACCATCAAAACCGATGAGCCTCCTGCCGTCATCCCATGTAACGGAGTTGAAATCTCCAAGATGGGTGGCTCATTGGGATGTTTGGTGGCGTCCATGGTGAAGTACATCAAGAATGGCTGTATTCACACCCTTGGCTCACCTCTTGCGAAGGTATCCTGTTTCTTGGACAAGGACGGGCTTCCTTGGATGCGATCCAAGGAATGTGAGGACCAGTCGCACTCAAACAGTGCTGGACAGTCATCATGTGCAGCCTGCAACAAGCTTGCTCGTCTATCTGATGTCAGCAAAGATATTGCCACCATTTCCTGGAAAATTGATGCCTGGCTGCATGATGTTGATTGATGTTGCATGGTAAATGTTCATATAATGTTATTATAATGTTCATTCTTGGTTACATAAACATTACATAAACATCCACAATCATATCCTCATCCTCTCCTGCCTTTCCAACATCAAAGACAAACTTAATATCCCCATTGTATCCATATTGTATCCATATTGTATCCCCCATGAATAGAATATGATTAGAATATGAATAGACCTTTATGAAACAGGGATCCATGGGTATCCATGGGATCCTTTGCACTTACAACGTGCTCTTGCCAAACCCCATTTTATAATATTTACAGGTATTTTATAGGTAGGCATATGCTAGATTATGCTAGGCATTAGGTAGGCTCCAATTCGAAAAAAATAATTACAAGTGTCCAGATGTGTCCAGTCTTGATTGGAAGGGATGCTGGTGGTACATGTTTTTATCATTTTTTTAAAATGATATAAAAATGGCTGCTTGTACATTGGGAAGTCTTGTTCAGGCATTTCATAAAATGTTCATAAAATTTTCATCAACATTTCATCAACAGTGTCAATAAAGATTCAATAAAGTGTCAGTCATGCTATAGGCATGCTGGTCAGGCATTTTGATATCATTTTGATAGCACTTTAATAGCACTTTATATGCACTTTATAAAAGACATGTGCTTATCATGTGCTTTGCTATCCTGATCGTGGCACCAAATCAATTCTTGAGATATTATTGAGATGAAAGGCGAAACTGGCAAATGCCAGTCCATAAACCAAGATGATAGGCATATGATAGGCAATTTTTATGATATTTTCATAAAAATGAATAACATATGAATATCATATGAATAACATATGAATAACAATGTTATAACAATATTTTAACATATTATAAATATATTACAACAATGTTCTTATATGTTCTTATAATGTTCTTGCTATGTTCATGCTATGTTCATGCTATGTTCTTGCTGAAAGTAACCCATTCCAACCTCTGACCAACTTCACGGTGAAGCATAGTCTTTTGGGGGTAATCATGGTATTTCATGAGAATTTCATGGGTATTTCACGGCACTTCACCCTGAATGTGTTGCCAATTTTGGAATAATTTTGGAGATTTCTTTAAGTTTATGTTAATATCATTTTAAATCATTTTAATATCATTTTAAGATCATTTTAAGATCATTTGGAGTACTAAACTCAACATTCCTTATCAGAACCATACCCACAATGTCATGGGTTCTTCGTTTGGGTTCAACATAGCATTTCACAAATACGATGTTTTGCCGGGTCAAACATAGCATTTCTGTATATTTTCTGTATGCCCAGGTTAAACTGCAACATTGACATGATGGGATCCATAGAGAGATCATATAGAATTCAATTAGAATTCAATTAGAACTCATATAGAATTCATATAGAGCCTCAAGTGGATCTCAAGTGGGCTTCAAATGGGCTTCAAGGGTTGTTATATGTGATTAGCAATAATGGATAAACAACAGGGCTCTCAGCCATAGTCATGTATAGCCATTGTATAGCCATTGTATAGCCAGCACATGCACACACACAAACCTGATCAGATCCTGATCAGGACTTGGTGGCCTTGCTCCACTTGCGTCTCCAGGGGAAGGAGGTTGAGGCAAAGTCCTTCATTGCGGAGATGTCGGGCAGTGACTGGTGTAAGCATTTGCACAAGGATGTGCGCGATCTGTACAAGCTCACTTTCAAGGAGCTGCTGCATCGTTGCCGGATGTCCTGGCTGTCCATTGCTTATCCCAACCGAAGCAAGTCCTTGCAAAACTGGTTAGATGTGCGGCTGTCCTGGGTGTCACCTGGCTACAACCCACAGGCCCTGGTGGCGGATCCAGAAATGAAGAGGCACTTGGTTGAGTACACCGATGTGCTGCTTAGTCTTCAGTCTGCTGGTCAGTCCAAGCCAGGCTCATCCAAACCGGCCAGTCACACTGCCTTAGTGTTGGCCAGAAAGGTCAGTAGCGGCGCACTGGAAGGCCAAGAAGTTCTGGAGTTTTTGGTGTGTGCAGTGGTTGAGAAAGCAGACAGAGTGCAACGAGGGCTTAGTCGGGTTAGGACAAGTGGCAACGACAACCCAGAGATGATGGCACAGGTAGCATGGACACTGGGCCAGTCCATTGGCAAGAAAGCCATTGGTGACCTGTTTGGCTTGAAGATGGCCCGTCCAGCATCTTTGGATCTCAGGTCAAGTTTGGTTCCCGTCCAGCATCTTTGGATCTCAGGTCAAGTTTGGTTCCATTTTTCTACTGCGCCCAAGGGTCAGTCCTCGTGTCCCCTGTCTGAATGCAGGTACAAAACATGTACAAAACCAAACTTTTGAGATATTTTTTAGATTTTTTGAGCACAATATGAATACAATATGAGCACAATGCAGCAACCACATAAAGGTTTTTGTCGAACAAGCTCTTTGTATTTTTGTGGGGGTTTGATTATGTTTGATTTGGCAGTGCCAAATTTCAATCAAATTTCAAATCAACACCAACAAAAGGATAGATATGCTTCAAATGTTTTTAAAATGTTTTTAAAGTCAAGATAAAATCAAGATAAAGTCAAGACATAGATGTTTATATGAATTATATATGATGTTTATTATATGTATATTATATGTTATTTATATGTTTATTAGAATTTTATTAGATGTTTTCATACTGTTTTCATATGTATTTCAATTGTATTTCCTATGATTTTCATATGTTCTATCATATTTCTATCATGTATTTGTTGTGAAACATGTGTTTGCCGAGGCAAAATTTTCGTCTGGCCATCGGCTTTTGCCAGTCAGTGCACAAACCAGACTATATGCTTGCGTTTGATGAAACGGTGTATGCACCAACATGGGAGGTGGCCTGGCTGCCAATGAGAATCCAGCGAGAGGTGTCTTTATGGTGTCTTTCCATGATGTGAGGACTAACACTTTCAGCGCAGATCAATGGGATGATGGCTGTTATTTTGGCATTGTGACCAGCATCGATATTGTGTTACTATGGTAAAGTTCATTGGGTGATCACATCAGGATCATGTCTAGAAATTGACATAAAATTGACACCCTTGTCCACAAAATGGACACAATATGATCACAATATGGACTTAATATGGACACACATGTCCACAAAATGTTCCCTAAATTGACACCCATTTCCAACAAAAAAACAGTTCTTACTCATATCCATCTCATATCCAGTCATAATGTCAGGATGTGATCGGGATGTGTGTGTGTATGACACCAAAGCATTTCATATCATGTTTTGTGGACCTTGTCAGATCTTATTCAGATCTTATTCAGATCTTGTCAGCCTATGCATTTTTAATTTTCCAAAATGATCCAAAATGATTCATATATGATTCATGATGTTCTAATGATATTCAAATGATGTTCTAGCTGGATTTGTTCTTGCATTTTTTTCGCTGTGTAGATGTTGCTTAGGTTTGCTATGGGTTGGCTGATCATCCAGTTCTGGTTGGTGGGGCTCATCCAGAGTTTTCATGGATCCCATTGAACACTGATGATAGCACTGATGTGTCAGGCAGTACAGGAAAACCAGAGCATCTGGCACAGGTGACTTTCAGTGCTGGTGTGAAAAATCTGGTCAGTCGAGGCCCAGTGTGGGATGTGCAGATGATCCCACGCCGGCGCAAAGCCAGCAATACTGCCACACATTTCGAACACATGGGTGAGTTGCTGGCAGCGGCTTGCCAAGCCAATGGTGGTAAAGGCCCTTTGGTTTTGGCCTACGATGGACATGCTAACCATGGCCTGGTGACACATGTGGCCATGGGCTTAGCCACTCATGGTCTGTCCGGTCAGTCCTGTCCACAAACTCCTTTCTTCAAGGACTGTCGATATGAACCCTTCCCTGCCGCTTTGCCAGCTTTCCCTTTCAAACAATTGCGGTACAATGACAATGATGTTATGTTCGCAACTTTGGATGCAGGTCATGTCCAAAAGGCATTGGCACGGGCAGTCCGATCTTCAGTACGCAAGGTCAAGATTGGGAATTTCTTTGCTACTTGCTTGATGTTATGTGATTGTTATGTGAAACAAACTTTATCAAATGTTTATCATTGTTAAACAGATGTTAAACAGGGACATAACAGGGACTGGATAGGGATTGGATAGGGACTGGAGGGTTTGTTGCAATTTTCTTGTAGTTTTCATGTTGGCATTGCGTTTTGCCGCATACTGCCATATTGGAATCATATTGGAGCCATAAATGCATCATAAATGCTGAGTGAGATTGAATGAGGTGGATTTGGTCAGTCTCCTGGCCAATGGTTTGCCGCCTGGCTCATACTATGGGAAGGATTGGCAGTCCGACAAAGAAGCTGCACGTGTTTTCAGCCCTGGATATGTCCGGACAGTCCACTGGGATTCATATGGTGCATGCCTTTACATGTTCTTCACCAGCTTGACTACAGGACTGTCTTTGAGCTCTAAGCTGTGGCAAGGCCGGTCAGTCCTTTTGCTTCGAAATGCAATGGTGGGGTACTACTGGACACTTCTGCTCATTGCTGAGAAGTGGGATGGGGATGGGAGTGATGAGAAGTGGGTCAATCATTTCCTGAGTGAGGTCACCTGCCGGTCAGTCATCCAAATGACAGCACAGCTTTGCATGCGCTGTGTCAACTGGCCAGTACAGGTCCCCTTTGTGCCACGGTCACACATGGAGGAGTGCATGGAACTGCATTTCGGCCGTGTCAAAGGACAGTCTATGGGAACTCCTTGCATTCGTGACGGCATTCTTGCAACACACCAACTGCATTTGAAGGAAAGCGCAACTGCTCACAAGGCACAAGACCCCAGGGCCAGTTCTTTTGTTAGACCTTTGAAGGCGAATGATGTGCTGGACATTGGCATGAGTGGCTTAAGAATTGCTTGCCAGTTGCAGTCGTGCCTGGTGGTCGGCAAGTCCCGCAAGTCCCTACAGAAGAGCTTGTTGCGCTGGTGGGATGAGGGTGGACACAAATTTGTTTGCCAAACAGCAGGTAGAATGGAGGCTGAAGATCGTGGTCATGAGTGTGAGCCAGATGCAGATGCAGGCCAGTCCAAAAAGAAAGAAGATGTTGTTCGTGCTTTGTCTTCTTTGGCTCGGCTTGCAGACGGTCACAACGCATCCACAGGTCAGTCCTTGGGTCAATCCATGGCCAAGGCGAAAGAGACAGAGGCTGCAGAGCCAACGGATATGTTTGACCAGGGTGACGATCAAACACTCGGCCAGTCCTTTGGCACGCCCCTGCAGGAGAAATTGCGCGTCAAAAAGATCCTCAAGGACAGTGGGTTGTATGATTTTGAGCCTTCGCCTTCAGACAACAGCAAGATGTGCATCAAGAGGGTTCAGAAGATGATTCCAGCCATTTTAAGCTTTGTGCGGGCAGTTCGCCTCCAGCCTGCAGTAGAAATCCGTTTTTTGTTTGTTTTTGGATGTTGTTTGGATGTTTTTTTGGGAATGCATGTTAAAATCATGTTAAAATCATGTTAAAATCATTTCAAAACTAAACATTTCATAAACATTTCAATAATTGTTCATTAAATGTTCAAAATATTTTAAATTTTTTTATATATATTTTCATATATGTTCAATAACATTTCATAGCATTTTCAATATATTCAATATATATTCATGATATATCATAATATTATCATAATATTAATAAAATATTATCAAATCATAATATAATCATATTATAATCATAATGTTGTTCTACTTTGTTTTTGTTTGATTTTGTTATGATTTTGTTTGAGATTTGTTTGAGTGGTTCAGGGCATTTCAGGGCGTTGTGTTTCAATCAGTGTTTTGCTATGGGGTGGGTTATGATATACATTTTATATACATTTTTGCCATCCAACTTTGAAACCATTTCAATCCATTTTGAAATCATTTTGAATCATTTTGAAATCATTTTGAATCCCTTGACAGTTGCAAAAATGTTGAAAAATGATGTCAACTGCACATCGCCCACAATATGTGGAGGCATTGCAGAGGGTTGGATCAGCCAAGCAAGCGTGGACAAACCAGCGCAAGACCTGAGTGATCACAACCGGGTGGTGGCTGAGATTGCAAGAGCAAAACAATCCATGCAGCTCAGTGCAGCCCGCCAGTCCCGCTTCATGCTTTGGGCCTCTTTTTCTGAGGAGGCTGCCAACCTGGCAAGGAAAGCGGTCAGTGAAAAAAAAACTGACGCAGAGGCTCTCCAAGCCATCACCTCATTCAGGCCAAGTACACTCAACGCGGAAAACCAACGGCAGTACCAGATTGCTGCTCTGACATCTATAGACATAGATATATAGTTTTTTTTATGATTTTTTGATGTTTTTATGATGATTTTATGTTTTTGTCTTTTAAATACTTTTTAAATCACCACCAAGTTCATACCAGGTTCCCATCAAGTTCCCATTCATGTCCAGAAAACCTAGTTAAATTCATAAAATTCATATAAAGTTCAAACTTTGGGGATGTGTGCACGTAATATGATCGTAATATGCGCAAAATAAAATCAAATAAAACCATGATAAAGCAACCACCCATGATATACCCATGATGTTGGCATATGTTGGCAAAGAAGTAACATGTTTGTTTTTCTCCTGCCCGTAGAGTTACCATATAGTTACCATATGTTACCATGGACAGCATATGGACAGCAATTTTCTTTTTCCATTCTTTTTCCCGGCCCCGAACAGTCCATTTTGTCTGTGGTAAATGCACATGAAGCATCAAAAACAAAGGCGTGTTGTAGCAGGCCAAATGTGTACTTTCAAAACATATTGGGATATATTGGGAAACAAGATGGAAACAATGAATATAGCTTGTTTGGCATCATTTGTCTTCAGCAGATCTCATGCAGATCTCCAGTTTTTTGTTTGTGGAGTGGTTTTGTGCCAGGTTTGCATCCGCCGAAACTTGCTCAGCCAACCAATGTTTGCAATTGTGCTCACGGTCTTCCGGGGCAGTATGGTCACACAGAAAGGTGGCAAGAAGAAAGCTGGCCCTCCAAAACCGTTTTGTGTGGAGATTGCTGCTATGCTTTGTGCGCAAATTCACGTTGTGGTTTTGGACCGCACTGGGCCCAACATGTTTGAAGGAACGCCGGTAAGTCCAGTTCTTCGTTTGGATCCCCACACAGATCACGTTCTGGCCCAAGTGCCGGCCAGTCACTTCAACGTTCATGTGGATGACTTCGCCCTGAAGGTCGAAATCCATGATCAGTCCATCGAAGGCCTGAATGCACTGAAAAAGGCCAAACCCACATTGGCCTCTACTGCATTTTGGTTTTGTATGTGTCCATGTTTTGATGTTCAACTATGTTTATGATATATTTTATAATTATTATATGTTTCAGATTATTTTCATATTTATATTATATTTATTATGTTTTTTGTATGTTTTTCATATTTTTGTTCATTATCTTTATTTTGTATGACAAAATGGAGATAAAAGGGAGAAACGTATGAGAAGCGTTTTTGTTTGTTTTGTTTCACCTCATTTCTGAAAAGTTTCAGAAACATATGATGTCATCTTGACATGTGAATCATTGGCTGACCATGGCTGACCCAGGTCAAAGAGCAACCGGCTGAAACAAAGGCAATGTGGTACACAGAGGAGACATTCCAGTCGAGAAGGACAGCAACCAATGCCATTAGGCAGTACATGCAGATCCTCCGAACCATGGCCGAAGAAGACCATGGGCCTTTCATCAAGGATGGTGTGGTAGTGTTGAAAGGTCTTGCGGTCACTCCGGCATGGGAAGAGATCCTGGCAAAGGCGCCTGGACACCTCAGGTCTGTCCATACAACCATTACCGATAAGCATTGGAAGGGGAGTCACTCGGCCAGTCAGAAAACCTTTGGCGCCTATGTCATGGATGAGTTCCAGAAATGCTTGGACAGTCCAAAGGATTTCCTCAAACTGGTTAAAGACATTGGCAAGAGCCATGTCCATGCTCTTCATGTTCCTGGCGATGCAAAGGGTGACAAGGAGCCAGTACAGAAATGAGGCTCACTCTGCGGACAGTCAAAACTTGTCGGAGCAGTTTGTTTTTTGGTTGGCCAATGTGCCAAGGGGAGGCATGGTTTGCTTCATGTCACAGTTTCACTTTCAGACGTGTGGGAGTCGGGGTATGTCGGGGAGTGCAAAAAATGGGCGACATCCAGGGATATATAATGATAATATAGATATATATAAATATTATATAAATATAATGTAATATTATTATAATATTAATATTAATTTAATACTAATAGAATGATATAATACAATTTAAAATCAATTTAAATACAAATATAATAAAAATGTACCCTTAGTGGATCTTAGTGGGTTGTAGTATAAGACCTAGAGTCTGAGAGCGTATTTAGTTAGAGCGTTGTGAATTTATGTGAATTTGGTGGAGATAGGATTATGAAAATATTATGAACATAATATAAAATGCCATTGAAATGACCTTATAATATCCTTATAATGACCTTCATCTATCCATAACTATATGTATACTAGATTATACTAGGAGGAATGTGTATATATATATATACTTACATTATATTTACTTTTGCATATTTATGAAAATATTATGAAAATATTATGTACATATTATGAAAATATTTGTAAAATGCCATTGAAATGACCCTATAATGACCTTCATCTATGCATAACTATATGTATACTAGGAGAAATGTGTATATATACTTACATTATATTTACTTTTGCGTATATATGAATTATAAATGATTATAAAAATATATAAAAATATGATAAAAGGACCTTCATCTATGCATAACTATATGTATACTAGGAGAAATGTATATACAAATTTATATATATGACAAAACCCCTAAAGTACACAGGGGGGGGGGTGGACCCCCCCCTTTAAGGGGTGGGTATCTTGGCAAACCTCAAAAAATCTGGCTTTTGTTCAGAGTTTCTCATGCAAGATGATCGTTGTGGAAGACATTGAATCTCCTCACAATGTATTCGAATTCTGACTCCCAACTATACTTGGCTAAATATGATCTTCATAGCCACATTTCACATGTAATCCACCTGTCAGTCAATGAATAAAGCCATGCAGTCAATAAAAAAAAATCGTCCAACCACCCTCTCGCGCTACCAATTTATCGGCCCAAACCTTCCGGGGATTTGCTAGGTGGTGGTTTCAACTCACCCTTACCTGGGGAGATGATCCAATTTAATGAATATGTTTCATCAGATGCGTTGAAACCACCAACTAGCATTGATTTTTTTTGTTTCGGAAAAAAACCGTTTCCTGCGATGGATTACGGCTGGTCCTGGAAAAATCTGCCGCCTGCGGCCATGCACCGCGGACATGCGCCCTTTCCACAACCCAACTTGCAGGAGAGCCGAGATGCGTTGGGATCAAGGGCCCCTGCATGGTGGTTGAGGTTATATGGGGAGTATAGCACCCAGTTATATAGGGATTATGATCAGCTACTATAAGGAAGGGGGGGGCAAACACTGTTTCTTCTTGCGTAGGACATTCTCATCATCATCATCATAATCATCATCATCATCATCATCAAGTTCATCATGAATATTAAACATCATCATTTGTGTCATTTACGTGACACTAGTGTATCCCCAGTAGCAGTGAAACAACATATCTCATATCGGGGTGCTTAAAATCAAAGCCCACCTGTGGAACTTGGATCCACCCAAAGTTGAATACGCTACAGTGGTCATCGGTTTCTAGTTGTAGTGAGAAATTACCCCTAGGATCCATGTATGGTATATTTAGCTACATT
>OMLO01000341.1_pt1 | contig 29083 bp, 16 predicted proteins | sample 1674811 | NCBI WGS metagenome assembly OMLO01 (sample SAMN06265003, study PRJEB25207) | coral metagenome | isolation source: Coral host | place: Mexico:La Bocana,Puerto Morelos, Mexico | collected 2008-11-13
GATTTATTAAAAAGTAGCAGAGAAAAATAGTGCCACTGGAAGTGACTAGTTTGTTTACATGCTTATGGTAAAGAGGAGTGGTTTGTGATTTTGAAATAGTCACAATTGCAGTTTAACTAGTTTCCGACAAAGGAACGCATTCCTTTCAATCCATTTCCAAAATTAATGTCAAGTTAAAGTTGTAAACCAATCTCTACTTTCAACTCATCATACTGCAACGGCTAACCTTTTATGGAGCAATTTTCTGTTATGATCAACATGACGTTAAAAGTTAACTTTTGCAGACGTTCTACAGTGAATTTTTCCTGTTTTGACGTATGAGGGCGTGCTAAACCTCTGTAATTATCCCTACTCTATAAACCTTTGGTTGAAAAATAATGAAAATTCGAAACTCGCCAAGATGTCTTGGTTTGAAAACCCGACACTGAGACTAGCGTGATTTTAGATTCCGTAGCAACTCGGAATCGCCACTGAGACGAGGCTTAACTGTTCACAACTCGTTTTCGTCCTTCGGGTACTGCTGTTAAAACGTAATGACGCTGGACGAAATCTCGGTTTTGTCACGCAGAGTATCGAGACAGTCTGAAAGGAAGAACTTCTCTGAAAACAGTGCTGGATAAGATCTTCATTTCAGAACCGTTGTAGCTTCGTTGTAGCTTCCTCGCAGCATTGCGTGGGCTTCGCAGCGGGGAACTGTCTTTTCTGAATTCGTGCGTTTTCAATTCGGTTAAAGATTTTTCTTGTCAGCTGTGTCGCTGAAAGAATTCCCAGCTTTATCACGACTATACAATTGTAATATGACTTGTTTTTAACCGCATAATGCAAGACTAATTGCGATGGTCCCCTACGTGTCCTACGTGCTTGTGATAATTTGGCTTGTTAAGTGTCTACAGAGCGGTGAATTTAAAGCGGAAATTTACGTCAACGAATCAGCCTCGATAACAATTATTTTAATAAAGTAGCATCGACAATACCAACATATGGCAAAAATATACTGCTGATTACACACTTGGGTTCCAAAAATCACTCTGTTCAGCAAAATTCACACGAGAGAAGTAACTACTTAAGGTCTATCGATTTTAAGTAACCGAGAACAAGTGCCATCGAATGGGTCGAGTTTCAAATGGTATTAAAAGGCTGTAACTGAAGAAAAATAGTGCTACTTGAAGTGACGAGTTCATTTAGATGCTAATAACTAAAGATGCAACGGTTCATGATTTTGAAAGCCGAGAGTCGGAACTGAAGTTCCGCAACTTCTAGGAACGGAATGCATGCATCATTCTTTGACTTCTTTCAGTGAATTTTCTAAATTGTTCTCATGTGAAAGTTGTAGACTCAGAGACGTGGAAATCCTTGTTTGAGAGTCGGTAACTGGCACAGCAAGTTAAGTTTTCTATCGGCATTGAATTGCTAGATAACAAAGTAAACAGCTGGTTGTTTCCTTCGGGTGCTTCAGATAAAGACTTAACACAATCTCGCGGTTCAGTGAATTAAGGCAGTTTTCGAAAGGAAATATACAGGAAGAGTTAACCTGGAACCAACTGACTGAACGCCTGGAAAAGGCTATTAATCTCTATTCTATTATGACTCTAGCTTCGTTAGGTTTTCTTGTAATTTCAGCTCAGTGCGTAATTTATTGCGAGGGATTTTGTTTACGAATTCAAAAACGCTCATACGTGCCATTTATATTTTTGTGTCGTTGTAACAATTCGGTCCCGACTGAACGATCAGTTGCAATATAACTTGTTTTAACCACAAAATGCAAGACTTTCATTAACTCCCCTACGTTGTTCGTTGTTATTTGTGCTGTCCTTGCAATTTATTCAAAACGGAATTTCAGTTATTCCGGCGAATGACTCTCCGCGATGAACAGTTACTTTTCAAACAGAGTTGCATCAGGAATACCTACTTTAAGCCCGATTCTTCGCAAGGTATGTGGCTTTTAAAAATCATTGCAAAATTTGTCACAATTTACTGCTGATATAGAGTCTTAATTCTAATCACCACTATCACTTAACTTATTATTGCAAAATTCTTACCTGCAAACAACACCAGCCATATTGAAAACAGCGTCAAACATAGCAGTGCTATATTCGACCACATTTTCTCAGGATTTTTTTTGTCGCCCTACGGCTCTTGAGTTCTTTGTGAAATGTCTCGCCAAATATTGGTTATACCGGATCATGAAGTCCGGTTTCGAGCGGCAGAGCGTCGAACTCTCGCTCGGCAACGACTTCCCGGATACATAACATGCTCGTCATGCAAATATTATATTTAACTTGCTTCGCGTGATTGCCTTGCGTGACCTCACGTCCGCATTGATGCGTCTGAAGTGACATTTCTTGTCTGAAACCATCCGTGACAGTCGGTTTATTTCTTGATGCAAAGGGGCTATGTAGAATCAATGTTTCTTTGCACTCACTTGCCTGAAAACTTAATGCGGCTAACTTATCGCTAGTTTCGATAATCTTTTTCCTTTTAGAAACTTTTTCATCCACGCCATCAGGGCTTCAATTACAGAACGTTTCAACACACTTACTTATAATAGAAGTTAGTCATACAACTCTTATAGGCTTCGAATATTAATTACGAGTATGCTGACAGCTTGGCAAGGAATCAGACAGGAACGAGAGTACGTATTGTCTGATCATATTGACAATGATCTCTCGTCATTGAATCCTTTCTCATTGGCGTGGTGAGCGGAAGTTGAACACTATTCCAAATTTCTACACTGTAAATAGTAGTTGAGAGTTGCTACAATACAATACAGATTACTGTGAACTTTGAGGGACCATTTTTCGCATCATTTTATTTCCTTGGCCTCAAATATGGTATGGTTTTTTCACTCTAGTCGTGAAGAAGCTATTTAAACGTAATAAAAACGCACAAACATTGCCGTTAACACTGGTATGAACGAGGGAACTAATTATAAGGCTAGGTCTGAGACAAGGTATTGATTACAGGGTCCAATCTTTGTTCAGGTCATAAATAGGGTAGGCAAAATCGCAGATTTTGGTCTAAAATAGGGTAAGAGTGTTGGGAAGGACTCCCGGCGCACACTCCTAGCCGATCTGGGACTATCCCCCACCCCTCTCCCCCACACCGGAATAATAACCTAGTGAACCAGTGAGCAAAAAGAATCAAAGCCAGTTGTACATTTGAAAAATTTGAAACAGTAGTTAAATGTAAAATAAAATAAAATAATAAGTGTATTACACAGAATGAATTAAAAATAAAACAAACACTGAAAGAAGAGCGTGAACTTTTGCTAACAAAGTTGCAGTAGGCAGCGTGGCCGAGTGGTTTAGGGCGCTGGGGTTGTAATCCGGAGGTCCCGGGTTCAAGGCCTTCACCGTGCCACTAGCGGGATTTGTTTCTCCGTAGTCCCGAGTTCAAATCCTCGGTCACGCTTTGTAAATAGCCAACTTCCTGCCAGTTAAGATTTTTGTCTATGTTACGTTTATTTTATATATTTGTTTCCTTTGTTTCAGTGGCATGCCTGTGAACTAGCTAAGCTTAGTGCTTGTAGAGCTAAGTGCATGACCGCTTTAAATATGATAATTTTATTCATTTTTTTTTAGAGATAACTAGAATGTGTTTCGTAAACACAAAACCGAAAGTCTATCAAGCAGTTAAATAGCCTAAATTGACAGTGTGTACCAAGCATTCAGGAACCTTTTTAAGGTTTCTGGAAAAATCAGGTTTTGTTTATGCTGGTGTTCCTTGTAATGATATTTACATTCACATATTTACCTATAAATAAAATTATAATCCATCCAATATTTTATTTCTTTCCGAGATCGTAGCTCGGATAAATATCCGAGCATATTTTCATCATTTGAACATCACAGCAAAAGTCAGCAACAAAAGGCAAAACACGAACGTCCCTGGGGAAGGCCGTATCGTTACAGCCATATTGCAAAGATCTGTATGGCAACATTTTGGGTCACATGCTTTTCCAACTTCTTTACAGTGCGTGTCTTTACATGCTTCTGCCATGGCGCAAAATTTCGAAAACGTGTTTTTGGTTCCACCCTGGGTGTTGTCGTCATGTTCCACAAGTTGCTCTTTAACACAGACTTCGTTGTCTGGAGCAGGACAGTCAGTAATTTTCAAGCTCCTTTCACATTCCTTCCAAGAGTTGAATGACAAGCACGTGTAGCATTTCAGGCCCACACTAAAGCAAGGCACTGTAAAGTAAAAAGAAAAGATGATTTCAGTTCTCATATTGTCTCGTCCTCTAATTGGCCTACCGGTAATTAACATACAAAGTGAAACCCCGTTAATCCAGTCGCCAAAAGGCCAAAAAATCTGGCCGTGTTAACGGGCAGGCCGCACTAAATAAATAAGAATATGGCTGACTGAGTTGTCGTTCAGGCCGTAATAATAATAATAGTAATAGACCCGATATAGTGATTAAAGACCACAAAACGAAAATCTGTAAATTTATTGACATGGCAGTACCAATAAGACAGAAACACATCCGTGAAAGTCACTGAAAAACTATCCTTTAGGACTTGGAAATCGAAACAAGCCGAATGTGGGGCATGAGAACGGAAACGATACCAGTTATCATTGGAGAACTTAATAATAATAATAATAATAATAATAATAATAATAATAATAATAATAATAATTTCAATGATAATAATAATAATAATAATTTCAATATTTATAATAATAATAATAATAATAAAAATTTCAATAATAATAATAATAATAGTTTCAATAATAATAATAATAATAATAATAATAATAATTATTAATAATAATTTTTTTAATTTTTTAATTTATTTTTTGTACCTAAAAAAGCAGTTAACTTATTTACAACACTTTTAAGTGACAAGATCGAGCAGGCATAACAAGACTAAATGAGGTATAAAACAGTCTATATACACAAATTTAAATAATAATAATGTCAATAATAATAATAATAATAATAATTTCAATGATAATAATAATTATTTCAATATTAATAATAATAATAATAATAATAATAAAAAATTTCAATAATGATAAAATTGTCAATAATAATAATAATAATTTCAATAATAATAAAATTGTCAATAATAATAATAATAATGTTAATAATAATAATAATTAATTTCAAATTAAAAATGAGCGACAGGAATTTTACACAACGCTAGAATTTCTGTTAGCCTAAACACACAATCGGACTCCATCCGCGCGAAACTATTTGTTTAATCAAATATGTTAATAAACAGTCACACCTCTCACCGCATATATAACACTGTTGAACCGTTGTTTTCTTGTCACTTGATAATAGGGAGCTTAAGCAAACCACGACGACGACGGCAACGAGAACGTTGACAAACAAAAGCTTTAATGAGCAAAACAATGGCTGTGCACGTGCGTCATGATTCTTTGTACATTTCCATGGCGTCCTCAGCATAACAACAACGTGAAATGACCAAGTTCTGCGTCGTCTACGGAACGTGGACGACGACGGCTAATTTTTCGTATTTCTATTTGGAATTGAACGCCCTCTTTGCATATTTGGCTTAAACACGTTTATAGAGCCGTTGGCGTACCGAGCAGATCTAAACAATCGTGAATTTTGCTTGTAAACTATAAATTCATTTTTTACTAGGCGTCGTCCTCGGCGGCGTCGTCGTCGTTGCTTAAGCTCCCTAATGAAGTCATGACGACGTCGAAACGTTGTGTAAAATTTCTATCGCTCGTTTTTATTGTGAAATGTTATCGAAATTTAATCTTATTCGAATGATAATAATAATTAATAAAAGTGATAATAATAATATAATAGTAGTCATAATTATAATAATAATAATAATTATAGCATACACCAGTCAAGGAGCGTTTTTATTTTTTACTCATTTTTTTTGAGAATAATATTGTATAGATAATTTTTTACAGCTCTTTTAATTATTACCACTCTTTTAATTATTATCATTTTTGTAAGTCCTTTCAGTTAATTTTTTTAAAAAATAAAAAATATTAACTATTATTATTATTATTATTATTTATATATTTTTAGGTAGTGGTGTACTTGTAAATAGGAATTTGAGATCAATAAAGTTGTTTATGTAAAAAAATAATGATAATAATAATAATGATAATAATAATAATAATAACAATAATGATAATAATAATAATAATAATAATAATAATTAATAATAATAATAGTAGTAGTAGTAATAATAAAAGTAATTCGAGTGATGGACAAAATCAGGGAAACGCGAAGCGGGAGTGCGATTTGTTAACCACGAGTATGATAACAGACAGAATTGGACGACACGATGTCCTGTATACCACTTAATCATAATCATTACAATTTCTTACAAAAGTAAAAGTTGCATTTGAAGGAAAAAAAAAACTTTTATTGGTCATTTAAAATATCACAATTACAAATATGGAAAATAGCTTGCAAATATGGCCGTTTTAAGTGTCTTTGAAAACTGTCACCGGAGACTAAACCTTGGTTACTATAGTGATTCTAATCAGTGCTAATCTCAAGAAATACGATCAAGCTTTTTATTCATTTAGTACTTCTCCTAGTTCTGAATGGCCTTCAGCTACATTTCAAAATCTCTAACCCCTGCTATTTATTCCATGTTGACAGAGCCTCATCTAAACATGAAAAAGGTTGGGAGAATTCGAGGCAGTTATGCAAACCTGAGCGTAACTTTCGCGAATTCTCCCAACCCTCCGAGTGTTTAGACCTGGACCGAGTGTTTACCTATGTAAACACCGAAAAAGAGCTCTATCGCTTTAATTTATAAAATAGCTTAAAATATTTCTTGAAAATACGCACGAAAACAAAAAAAAACCTATTCCTTAACACTCCGGTTACATGTAACCCCCCCTCCCCCCAACGAAAAAAATTCTGCCTATTAGCCTTCAGTTACATGTGCCCATCTAATGTAAAGCTTAAGAATATTCCGGTTATGAGCGCCCGCTTTTATGAACCATTTATATGGTTATTTGTAGCCAAAAACAATTCCGGTTTTAAGCCTTCAGCTTATATATAAACCCCATTTAGATGGAAACCAGAAGCCTTCCGGGATATAACTTAAAACTCGAGCGACAGACATTTCGAGTGCAAGGTCGAAGTGCTTTGTTTGATACCTCCGGTATTTGTCATTACTTAAATATGAATTACTGGATAATGTACAGTCTTCATCGTACGTTTGTTCCAATTAGCACCATCAGATAATTTCGAGCACGTTTTTTATTGGCAGTTTATAACCGGAATAAAAGGTTATGCTGTTTGCCATGCTACTAAGTAGGGCCGAATAACTATTTTTAACTAATATTTACCTCACTTAGACAGAAGAAAGAGGTTTTTTGCCAAAAACCTCGGCAAAAACACTTATCAAATATCTTAAAGTTGTTTTATATTTCCAAATTTCTACAGGACGTGTAGTAAGTGGGCTCTAATCATTTCAAATCCGACAAGCGCTGGCGGTGCAGAATCGTTCATATCCATATGTACTACCATCTACATCCACGCGACAGGAAATCAAGAAACCGGTTCTTGTTGATAATGGTCGTTAGACATGATATATTTGCTGCTAAGCCAATCGAAACTCACGAAATGCCTCATTCAACGTCTTTTTATAATAAGATCTAGCAGAAAGATGCTCGTAGAGCTAATTTAAATGAGAAAGCTCTCATCTACCTCAGGCTAGCAAGCTGGTTCAGATTTAATTGCGATCTGCAAGAGAAGGTGTTTTCACAAAAAGTACACGCCAATGTGTTGGCCCTGCATATAATATACGCGCCCGCCGAATAACCGAATCTAGTTGCCAGCTGTTGATTTTATCCACTGTGAAAGAGCTCTGGGCAATTTTGCTAGATCACAAACAAATCCGAATTTCGCATCCAGCGAGAGATTAACCATGTACGCGGTAGCTAAACTTGAGTTGATTTTTCAAGAATTTTATCAGAACTCTCAATCGCCATAAATATCGTATCGTAGACTCAACTCGCAGAGACGCATAGCTCAATGTTAATTAGAATAAAAAGGAAACAAAATGGATTAAGTGGTCAAACAGTAGTTCAAGAACTTTTGCCTGAATTCACTACTTTGTTTAGTGTAAACTCTTATAATTTTATCTTTGTTTTGGTATTGTTTTTTTTTTACTGCGTTACTCGTATCTTGCGTTATTTATTTGTAAACAATACCGTTAATGAATACGTACATTTCAATTCGCAGCCACAAGCTTTTACTGAAAGCAATCTTTTATCTCAGATAAATAACATATCTACAAAGATGCGGACATCCTTTTTAGATCCTTTCACAAGCGCACATTTCTTTTGTTTGGTGTGTAAAATAATAGCTTGGACTCGATAACCGCGGTTTTCCATCCAGACTCGTGCTGTTAAATCACTCATGATACATAACATTATTCACCCGGCCCTCGTTAACTAAAACGCCAGAAAATGCAAATTGAGAACATGGCTATTTTTCACTGATAGAACGGAGAGGATTTTGTGTACCTTTGTGACATTTGAAAGGGGTTTCAAGACACCGGCAACACACCAATTTGACCAAGATTGAAATTTACCCACTCGCCCAGAGGACAGGATCAAAAAATGTGGCACCACCGTCCTTGAATGAAATGAAATGAAATGAGGCGTGTTTTTGCGTGAGATGATAGTAATTTCAGTGTAGCATGAAAACGATCGGTTTGTAGCGCGTGAATCTTTAATTGTCTCGCTCCAGAGACGCGTATTTGAAGCAACAAAAAACACACTCAAACAACTCACCATTTATCACCAAAATGACAAGCGACAGCCTCGGGAAACAATTTGACCTCATGCTAGAATACCAGTAGAATACTCGTCAAGTTTAGTGACTTCGTGAACCTTCGAATTCAAGAAACACCAAGTAGCCTGATCATCGAGAGGCGGACTTTGTTATCTGTCGCTGCAGCGAAAATGTTCGTGACGATGATCGTTTTCGCGTGACCTTGTCCTGCGCTCGATGGGGGTGTTCTATTCAAACGATTTTAAAATTCCAGAAGCCATTTAAGCTCATTTACATGTGCGTCTATCGTTGACACGGGGCGTGTTCATCTGGTCATTGACATAATGATTATAATAAATAAACTTTTTATTTCTTTTCCTTTGCCATCGCTTGGCCGACCGAACGCGTTCAGGTTGTTGAATTAAGAGTAGAATAATGTTACTGCTGACTGTTCGGTTCTCAATGTACCTATTTCTTCTTCTTGATATTAAAATTGCTATCTATCCCAGATCTAGGTATTATTCCGTACTGTTGACTGAAGTCATTAAGAGTGTCCGTGGAGACGGGTAGCAGCATTCGAGCATTGGCAAGTTAAACGGACAATTTGATTCGGTATTAACGAATTTCGTTTAAATTTTTATTCTAAGATTTTGAGAAAGTGACCACTTGTTCTAACTCTGACAGTGTAATTATAATGATAACAATCAGAAATGAGAACACGAAAGCATATTGGTCACTGTCGGGTGTCATGCTCTATCTTTAAACAGCATCGTCCGAAGACTTTTTCGGACATCGATGTGCAATAATTATTCTTAAACTTGGCACTTTGGCGCCACTGGCCATCTCCCACAAACCTTGTTAAATTCAGGTATGATTCGTTGCTTGTCCTGTTTTTGTATTGCAGTTTGGATAAGATGACAGCCATCCGACTGCAGAGACTTTGTTTTGAATTTTCTAGTTTACTTTGGGCTGACAAAACATTTGATCTTTAAAGGTTTCCTAGAGTAACCATGGCTCGAGCGAAAAGCCGAGACTGAATGTTGTTTTTACTTTTCGCCACATGCCGTGATATTGCCTTTTGGTCTCACGCAGATGTTCTAGTAAACACAATACTAAGACATGTTGCTTTTGATCCCACAGGGTTTGTTTAAATCTGGTAGTTTTCAAGCAACCATTTCCAATCTGCATATGTTTTTCCTACGAAGAAGCTGAACAAACAGCAGTGTGAACTGTCTTTGAGATTGGCGATGTACACTTGACACTGCAACATGAATTAAAAGTGTCGGTGAATTTAAAATTAATCTGTTTCAAAAATAATTAACAACTTTCTATTTCAGCTGGACACGACAGCATTAATTCCTTGAACTAATTACACGAAACCATTTTAACGACGAATTTTAGTGCACGTTAATATAACTCAGTGGTATGCTGTACGACACAATTTTAACGTGAAAATCGCGTGTTGTGATAGCAGTATACGTAAATTATGGCGACTAAAACCACGAGTAAACCATGTAAAATTCTTTCTTTCGCTAAACGGTAAAACTGGCGAGAAAAACAAAAAACACAAGCACTAGCCGCATTTTCGATGCTAATAACTTTTCTGCAAGAGGTGACGTGTGTCGGGTATCAGGCTTTGTTGCGGTTGTAGAGGCTGCCAATTATGAAGTTTTAAGAATATTCCAAGAATGACCCGAGGCTAAGAGTTTGAAACGAATATAATTTAAATAAAATTTTGAATTAAGAAATACAATACAACTATATGTTTTTAGCTAAAATGTATAAAAATTATTCCTTCCCTAAACGGAAAAAGCAGCTAAATAGTATCAAAAACAGCATTAGTTTTATGTTCGATCTAATAACATTTCTGGAAGAATTTATGCGAGTCATATCAGGCGTATAACACTTGCACACTGTCTGAAAAATTATTTTAACGACATCAACGTCAGGATTGAACAGATAATTTGACGTTAAGTTGGCATTCTTCAATCTAAGATCGATTTCACCACTAACACGACTTCTTGTTTTGGTTTTGTAGTTTGGATAAAAACAAAGACATGAGAGATGCCCTGGGAACAGCCAAGTCAATCGAGAAAATGAAAGAAGTATGTCGGACTTTGAAAGAGAGAATTCAGGTTTGTTTGTGTGGATAGCCTCTTGCAGTTAGTTGGGGTGTCTCGGGAAGAAAAAGAGAAAAAAAGCTATTTTATTAAAAAGTCAGGCCTGGTGCAATACTTGTGAATAACAATCTTATTGCCAAACAGAGAGGGATAGAAAAAAACGAATGTGGTACATACGCTTTGCGCTCTATTGTGCCACACGCTATCCCTATCCATCTTTTTTCTTAAATCATTGCGCTAGAAACCAAAAAAAGGCCGGAGCAGAACTAGATGCGCGAGCACACGAGATATGTGCATCTCGTCTTCGCGCAGTTTTTTTTTTCTGGTTTATTTTTTTATTCGTTTTTTAGACTGCTCGTAGTTTAGGGCGTAGAGACAGAAAGCTCTATTGTCGCGTTTTCAAAGAAGTAGAGAAGGTTTAGGATGAGGCAGTCTGACCTGGTGATTAAGGGCACTGGATTTGTGATCCGGCTGTCCCGAGTTCAAATCCTTCTTCCTGCCACTGGATTGATTTGTGTTTGGGGGTCCCAGACTCCTCCACGCTTTGTTAATGGCCAACTGGTCAGCCTCCTGCCAATTGGAATTTACCAAGTTTCTGTTTGATTTACAATATTTGTGTAGTAAAGTCTACAATAGCGTGACGAAACGTGACATATCATTTTAGAGCGTGAAACTATTTGAATACGTGTCGCAGAATATAGTTCGTGTTTTCCGTCTTTAAACATGTAGGAAGGCTAGTTCCTTCCGGTAACAAGTTTTAGCATAGGATTCTGCTCGTTCAAACGCCTAGTTCCGCAGGATTTACCTACGTAGTCACTCATATCTGTAAAATTGTGGTTACGTCGTAATTAAGTTGTTTATCCCAAATTATCCCAAAGGAAACTCCTTGTATCTTTTGTATTTTATATCATGTATTAGTTAGCTACCATCATGTATATAACGTCGGTCCAAGCAATAAAGCAGATTCAGTTGATTGTACAGTAGTTGAGTGTGCTCCGATAAGCCAAGAGCAAGCCCAAGCATCGCAACAGTTCGACTCTAATCAACCCTTGGTCGTGTTTTTTCACTATATTTGTTTACTTGTTTCACTGTCCCCAATTAATACAGTGTGGGAGGCGCGGTGGCCTCATGGTTAGTGAGCTCGACCCCGGAGCGAGTGGTCCGGGTTCGAGCCCTGGCCGGGGACATTGTGTTGTGTTATTGGGCAAGACACTTAGTTCTCACAGTGCCTCTCTCCACCCAGGTGTATAAATGGGTACCAGCAAATTTAATGCTGGAGGTAACCCTGCGATGGACTAGCATCCCATTCAGGGGGGAGTAGCAATATTCCTAGTCGCTTAATGCTACAGAAACCGGGATAAGCTACGGCCTGATGGGCCACTTAGGCTCGTATGCAGACTTTACCTTTACCTTAATACAGTAGTGCTAGTACGGTATAATTAGAACAATTAGTACTGTAGTGCTTCAACACTCAAATAAAGTGATTTTTTAATTAGGCGTGTGCACGTAGGATATTGTAACTTTTGACAATACCGTGACGTCTTTTAGTGTAAAGGAAATCCAAGTCCAACAGTTTCCAAGAATTTTAAGATGTTTATGAAAGTATAGAAAGAGATGGGAGATTAGGGAATTTATAATATCTAGGTAATCAAAGATAAAAGCAGTGTGAATTTAGTTGTTCCATAAAATGATTTTTTTGTCTTAATTTTCTTCATTTAATTTTCTCTGTGTAAACATTTTATCATTTAACAAGTCGATTTAGTCGATTCCAAGAGACTGCTACGAACAGAAAGAACATGAGTGTTTTTGTTTTGCAGAAAGAAATCGAAGGAACCAGACCGGAACCGGACCTCGCAGTTATCTCTTATTGGAGATGTCAGCCATACATAAGGTCAGAATATTCAACGTCGATCAGGAAGACGCGCGTGGGAGTGCATGCATATTCTTTATTTGATACCGCAGGCTAGAATAGCTGATGTGGACCTGCTATGAAAATAATAAAAAAAAACATTTATATTCAGGTTCACAATGATAACTTAAAATAGATAGCGTCACTCAATCGAGAACAAAGAGGAGAACAGAGGGTGCGTTTACAAAAATCAATCAAGAAAGTCATGATCTTAGTTGACATTTACCAAGGCCTTCAAAGGGTGAAAATTATCTAAGAATATTTATTTTGTCTAAAATTGGCAGTAAAATAAAATATTCATCCTGGCCCGGAAAAAAGATATTGTTATATAAAAAAATGTAACTGAACTTTGTCTCAGTTCGTGTAAAGGTCTGGCCTGCCAAACTTTGGGGCTTATAAAACATTTTGCGGCGTTTGTCCTTAAAATCTTGCGTACTTTTGGTGGTTCTTAACACTCCAAGCAGCAGGTCCATTCTGTTTCTTTTATAAGGACATTTGGTTCCTGCAAGCCCTCGTATTTCCTTACTGAAATCTTTTGAAAGGAAGTCCACGAAGTGCTTAATCACCCGTTTTGCAAAACTTTAAACTTCTACTCGATAGATTTTCTTTATTTTTTCGCAAAACGTAGAAAATCAGTAGAGAAAATGACCCATCGAAAGAAAAATAGAGGTCACCGAACGTTCAAGATCGTTAAATCCACGCAAAGTTATAGCAATGGCCATTTGCCCTATTATTGTTCACTTTACTACTTAGCGCGCGCTCGATGCCTGATGTGGCGTGTGAATTTCGTGCGCAGTAAGGATGCGCAGGAACAATTAACGCGAACGTCCTTAAGCGGACACCGAACTGTCTGCTCAGTGACCTGGCCTCTGAATGGCAGCGAGGCTGGAGGTGACTTGGTTTGATACAGACCTCACTACTTTTGTTGTGTAAATCAAGTTGTTCTAATGCTAATTAGGTGCATTCACATGACAAAAGCAGAGGGATCTCTATCAAAGTAAGGTCACCTCCAGCCTCGCTGCCATTCAAAGGCCAGGTCTCGAAGCTCACAACTGTAAAATTGGCTATTGACAGTGCGGCATTGGATTACGTCCATGAAATAGTCGATTAAATAGTTGATGAAATGTACCATATTATCATTTCTGTATTGAAAGGGCATTATTACAAACAAGTTAATTTTGGTAATGAAAGCTATGAAATTGAACTCTGAATAGCCACGTTAACAAGCTGGAACTTTATTACAGTGTAGAGGAACCGCTGGATGTCAATTGTTAACAAACATTGCACATTGCATATTTGTTATAAACTTTTATTAAGCGGACACCCTCTATCTATTAAGTGGACACTTAGAAAGATCACGAGGGTGTCCGCTTTATAGAGGTTACACTGCAACTGAATGATCAGACTGGAAACAGAGAAATCAGAAAACAGTCTAGGGGACTCGTCCGCTCAGTTTGGTGTTTTTGTTTCAGATCAAATCCCGGAGTAAAAAGAACACTGGACGAGATGAAGGAAGATGAAGAGAGAATCAAAGAAGTTACAAAAGCCAGGGAAATGAAGAAAGCCTTGAAGAAAAAGAGAGTGAAAGTGCGAAATGGTAGTTTGACTTGTTTTGTTACACACTTGTTGTATTTGTGGAAGTTACAGTGCAGTGGCCAATATAAGTGTAGTTAGTGTAGTCTAGAGCTTAGAATAGATACAAAACTCTGACGTCCAAGTTAAGTTATATTTGTTTTAGTGTGGATGAGTTGTGGCTCGAGTTGAATGCGTTTTCACATAGAGCAGTTTTCACTTAGGCATCGAATCGTGACTTGCTTGCACACGTTTTCCCGCGCTTTGCGTCCGCCGCGTCTATTTACCTGGTGTTTTGATTGGTTTAACGGATTGTCTTTGTGATTGGCCAAATTGAAGATTGAAGACACCCAATCAGGATTGAAAACCGCTCTAGTGTGGCTATTGATTGAAGGCTGGTTTAGGCAAGGTCTTTATTGAAAGCGGACTTCACGTAATCTAGGTTATCTACTTTCTTTGTTAAGGCTTGGTCATTGTATTCGTGTTGTGTTTTGTGGGCATAGCAATTTACTCTCGCGCTGTGGTTTAAAATAGCATGCTTACTTTCTTATCATATATTCTAATGAATTGTTTGTGCCTTTATTCTACAGAAAGGATTTGGTCGATCTGTGCAAAGTGTCAAGTCAATCCTAAGGTAGATACAACGATAGTACCATGTTTAAAAAATGCATACATACATACTTTATTGGCTCGTCCCCACGGGGCTTTTCAGAGTCAATGTTACATCACAATCATTACAAACATAGTTAAGAATCCTAACTGGCAGGAGGCAGACCAGTTAGCTATTTACAAAGCGCGACCGAGGATTTAAACTCAGGACTACCGAGAAACCAATCCAGCTAGTGGCAGGGTGGAGGCCTTAAACTCGGGACCTCCGGATTACAACACCAGCACCCTTAACCACTCGGCCACGCTGCCTCCTTGAAAAATACTCCCTTGCTTGTGCTTGCTTGCTTGTGCTTGCTTGCTCGATAGCCTCGTTAGGCCTGGTACACTAACAGGGAAACTGGTATTGTGACGTAACAGGGTGTCACAGATCATGATAGAGCATTGATGTTGCAGTGGTGAGAGCGCTCGCCGCGAAGCACGGGTTTGATTCCGGACAGTTGCCATATGTGGGCTGAGGTAGCTGCTGGTTCTCGTCTTGCTCCCAGGGTTTTTCTCCGGGTTCTCTGGTTTTCCTCCCTCACAAACCAACACCTCCAAATTCTGATTCGATCGGGATAGAGGACCCTCATGAAAACCAGCTATGGCTGATTTGGCTTTCTCTCTAAATATTATAATTGATCTAATTAAGGCCGAATAGCTTGATTGTTAAGGCATATCTTATGTAGGAAATTTGTTGTGACAAATTAAGCGCGAACATTCAATGAATGTCGCGCCACGAGCGAGTGTTGGGTATGATATGGTCACTATATTTGTAAAACATGGCTTTATAGCTTAACTACCATGATGGCTAAGGCAATGGAAGGACCGTGAAGAAACTGGCGAAGAGTGAAGTGTCCCATACTGAACTAGAGAGCTGTTTGCAAGCTACTACGACGGTCGTTCCTAGTCGTCATATGAACTATCTGGCCGAGATTTAAAAACATCCAGCAAACCCGAGATATTTAAGTGCAAAATGAGTGGCGACCATGTTGGATATTTCAATCCCAAATCTGTTGTTAATGTTATCCAAAATGGCGTCGATAGCATCGCGTTAATAAAAATCATTTCCTTTCAGGGCCTGAAATGTTCATTCGATCTGTGCCGTATTTGTTGTCGCGTCAAGGCAATTGACGAGGACGTGGACTGTCCAGGTAATTATTGACTTAATTACAACGGATCTAAACAAATATTGCTAATTAGCAAGCCGTGGAATACAAGTTAGAGAGTACTCGGGCGAGTCATTTTAAAATCGGACAAGCGGACAGCGTAAGGTAAATTGTACTAAGCAATTAATGATTAACCGTATCAATACGAATTTCGAGAATAAAAAGGATATTTTGAGAACTACTTTTGAGTGAAAAAGTCTGTAGTGTTTTCCGTCAGTTATAAAAACTGTAGAGAAAATTAAGAAGGAAGCCTAGAAGCTCACGTAATTGACTTGCGAATGGCGAATGCATTCAGTTCAGATATCCGATAACAATCATCCACCTGATCACGCATCGATCACGTGACAAACAGGCGCGCGGAAAACCAATCGCAGTCGATTGAATATGATTAAATTAATTTATTAATGGAGTGCCTTGTGTATTATTAAGTTCAATTTTGAGATAAACTATATTTGAGATGTATCGTTCATGTCAGTTCTTATAAGAGGTTGTAAACTAGTATTTTGCGGAAATATTTTCAGTGTCAAGTCAGTCAGGTTAAAAGATCTCTTTCTGAACCAAATTTTGAACAATTACCCTCTTACGTTTTACACACAGAAAACTATTTTGAAAGACCACATTTATTGTAGGAGACGATAATCTATAAATACCGACTTGGCAGCTATTGTGAAGTTCTCAAAGCATCGACCCTTATTACGTTGGGATTTGGCAGTCTTCCCTTGTCACGTCTTTTTGAGGGTTGTAATTGCAGGGCGTCTATCAGGGTGGATACAACGTGTCCACCTCCGAGCGCTGTCTAGCTTAATCCCTATATATAGAGAGAGAATGAGAAGATAAATCTTGTTAAATAGAATGTATGTTACACAAAAAGAGTAGTTGCTTGCCTTTGTAAGAGTAGTCTAGAGCAAATATCATTTATTTAGTTTTCTGTTAATTTCGGATCTTTACAGTAACAAAACTTAGTACTACATCATAGCTACATAATACGTTGATTCGCTTGCTAATTTACATTTTTCTTCCAGGACACCGAATCAAAGCAGCTCGTTTAAAAGCAGCCGATTTAACCCCGAAAGAAATCAATAACCACTTTGTCGAAAAAGACGTTAATAAACTGTTGGTGGAAACTGAACAGTTACCAGGTTGACAGACAAGGAATAGAACTTGAAGATAAACTGCGAATCAGATGTACAAACCTGATGCCTTTTCCTTCTTCTAAGCCGGGCGACCTCAGAATGCAATCATCATGGTCGAAGAGATGTTTCCTCAATGAAAGTGGAATCTGTACTGACCTGCCGACTGGCATTCTTTTTGCCACGTTTACAATACAGCTGAAGTCGTTATGTAATCTGATTCCCAGATCTCTTGTGGATGGGGGGCCGGAGGAGAGGGGAGGAGAGGAAAGTAGAGGAGAGGGGAGAGAAGGGAAAGGGGAGGCCTCGGAACGAGATAAGTCCAGCTCGCATGCCACATTGCTGACACGTTCACGTGTTACAAATCGGATTGGGAAATATCCCGCTTTTGGCTTCGCACACAAGAGATCTGGGAACGAGTTTAGTCGTGATATGGGGCTGCCGGGCAGGCATTTTATTGCAAAAAAACGTTTCTATTGTTGTTCACGGAGAAGTAGCGATATTCATTTTTATTTCTTTGATTAATAAGCTAGTTACGAGAAAATTAAGTTTGAAATTTACTTAGAATAAAGTGCTGCACAAAAAAATCAAAGCCTAGTGGTTATTCTATAAAAATCTAATGCGACGTTATCGTGATTTGTTAGTTGTATTTATGTACTTTTCTTTAAGAGACATTTCTTAATTCACATAAGCTGAATTCTTGATAATGTATGATAATGTATGATAATGTATTTGTAGCGATAATAACCGAGGGTTTCATTGACACCATTTGCGTCTTTTTCTGTTTGCCGTTCTTGTCGCTTCACAGGATGCCTGATTCATGTTTCATAAAACACTGCACCTCACTCGAAATGGGTGAAAAACTGCAATCTATATTATTAAAACCAGACGGGATAGGCCCATTTCGTAATTATTAGTTTGATTTGTGTGAACATGTAGGCGAAACACAGTTTTTCTAACGGAGACTCGTTTTGACACAAAAGACAACTCGGAAAAATGTCCTGTTGAGACTGAACACGACCAAATGGCTCGCATTATTTCAAGGAAATAAAATTCTTTTACCCTGATTAGTTGTTTATTACTAAGCGAGACGAGTTGAATGTAAGGTTGGGTAGTATCGAAAGATCCAGCCGTACACTCTGGAGTGCTAGTCACATCTTAAGTTGACTGAGTCCACAGGCAGTGGCGTTGCCAAGTAAATGAGGTATCCTGGTGAAGACAAAGTGATGCGACAATCTCGTACCCAGGGCCACAGCTGGGTTTTGTGTGAGAAACCTGTAACTGACTGGATTCTCGTGTTGTCTTTGAATTTGTCGCTGTTATTAAATACTAATTTTAATGTTGTAATAATTAATAAAACGAGTAGTACTTAAAGAGAGGTTGGTCAAGAGGCCGCCGTTTAGCAGATTGAGCCTTCTTTTTCTTGATTAAAGTTAACCGCAGCTGTTCCTGAAGTTCTTTTCCTCGTAAGTGCAGTGGTAAGGGATGTGATGACGTCCTATTTCGAACGAGTTTGAATGTTTCACTTTCAGAATCATCTCCCGATTCAACACTACTCCTCTCCAAGTCGATGAGTTTCACTGATAAGCACGAGGCTGACACCGAAGAAGGTATTTCGATATCATCCAAGCTAGAATTTGTTTTTGGACTAAGATCTGAAGCCTCGTTGTCGTTTCTGCGCTGTAGAAGCCAAATCATCGACAAAAGTTCAGCATCCTGGTGTATATCGTCCGTTGCAATTTTTCTAGTCAAGTCGTGTATTCTTTCGAACGCTTGCTCTTGGACTAAAAAATATAAATCAACTATTCCTGGCTCGACCAAATTCTCTTCTTGGGGTTGCTCTTTAGAAGATTCGGCGCCAGCAAGTTTCTCTTCATCAAACTCAATTTTCTGCAAGTTCCTTTCGGTTTGGTTTTTCCACCGTAATTTTGATTTTTGTAGTTGTTTTCGTCTTGCTGTACGGCGAAGTCTGTTAGAATAGATCGCTAAAGTTGGAAAGCTAACTTTTTTCCCCGGGTTGGATCCTTTCTCTTCAAGCCGCAATTCTGGGTCAACATCACCACTGGCTCTACTTGAAGTAATGTTACTTACATTATCGTCTATTTCCTGTTGACCTCTGTCTTTTAATCCCAGAAGTTCAGTTAGTCTATCGAGAATGAAATCGGCCATTTCAAATTCCTCTGATTGTTTATCTGTGTCATCTTTCACGTCCTCGTAAGAATCATTCAAAATTGCGATGAAAAAGTTAACAAAAATAAAAGCCATCAGCATATTGAAAGAAAACCCAAACAGAGGCCCTAAAACACGGTTCACTCTCATCAACTCGGCGAGATCCATTTTCCCGCCAAGACACATGAGGAACTCTGAGTACAGCGTACGTTGAAATGTGGAATAACGCGGAATGTCGCTGCCAAATGCCAGTAAACCAAACTGAGCATACGACAGGAAAATAATGATGAAAATAATCGAATAGGAGAAAAGTAATCCTCTAGAGACACGAAATGATGTCATCATTATGCTGATATGGGGGTTGAAACGGATCATGCGCAGAAGTTTCACAGTTACAATGAAAACTGCTATGGCTAAAACGGCGTTCTCTGCGTGGTGCCAAGTGATCGCCTCTCCAAAACTCACAGGAACAAATGGGTTTTCCTTCACCTTTATAGCACTTTTGAGAACCATTTTCGATTTTATGACATAGAAGACCACTACTAGAAAAGAAAAGATTATTTGCAAAATTTCAACCCAGTTCCAGACGTCTCGAAAATAGGCACATCTCTTTCGGTAGATCTTGTAGACTTCTTTCAGAACAAAGAGAAATACCATGATGATAAACAGCAACTGACAAATCAGGTAAAACTGGTAAAAACCGGTTTGAGTGCTTGTGAGCAGCAGCGTGTCGATTGTCGGGAAAGGGTTGCCATAGCCTGTCGGCAAGATTTCAAAATGATATGTTGCAATACTAAGATAGCCCGTACTGGGATTGTAAATACTGAATTGAAGCAAGATGACCCGAGTTTGACGGTTAATCCAACCGAATTTGTGCAAGTTGGAAATAATTGGTCTGGCACTGTTGATGCTGTATCCTAAATTTGCAACATAGCCACCTCCTTCATAAACATGAAAGAGGCCCCAGCTCGGTGAGTCCTGGAGACTCTTACTTGGCACGTATCGCCATGGTGCCGGGCAGAGGTCAGAAACATTTGCCCATTCAACGGATCCCGTGAATGGCTGCCAGCCTGGGAGGTTTAAATGTGTTTTGTCCTCCTCATCGAAGCTGTAGAAGTCATTACAGTGCTTAATTACGTCTTGAGCCTCCTCTGGAACAGTACAAGAATCTGAAACAGAATCAGACAAAAGTAATTATACATTTTACATACTTTTGAGAAGATTTACGTTTGTAAGAGTTCCTTTCTCTCAGTCAGTAGGGTCACCACAATTCTAATCTTTTAGGTCTGACTTGGCAATACTCTGTTCTAATCATATGGGTAGATGTGCAAGACTAGGTACTGGCTTCCAGACTTCTTTCTCCGCGAGTTTATATGCTTGTTTCAAGGTCTGTAGAAATACACCTTCTTCCGGCTTTTAAACTTACTTTTCTGAATGCGTAGTTGTCTCAAGCGAGGCATTCCCAGGAGAATGGACATTTTGTTATTGATGTACTCTTGTTCTTTTACTCTCTCTTTGTTGTACCACTCCGTAGCGTAAATACCATTCACAAACTGACCATCTAGCCACTTCCAAAAATATCTTGGATCTTTTGCCTAAAAACAAAACAGTAGCCATTGATTATATATCACGCACTTGTCTCGAGATGACACAGGTGGAGTCTTGATAGTAAGAAACGAAGTTTTGTTTCACGACATTAATAGACCGTTTCCGAGTTACCTTAGGCCTCTGTTTCAAAACGAGTCCTCGTGTAAAACCTTTCTTTGAAACTGAGTTTGATTTGCGTGAAAATGAATCTACAAGCGCAACACATTTTTTATTTGAATGGAACCACACGAAAATTCTTTTTGACACAGACGCAAAGGGCAACTCGTAAATGGCCTTTTTAAGAAAGGGGAAGAATTCGTAATCTTTTCGTGTCCGACATTTTATTATACAATAATTTGATTATGTGAAAAGATTGTAAGAATTGTTGGAATCGAAAGGGCACGCATGTAATTTCTCTATTTAATACGAACCGAACTGTTTCTAGTTATCCGAAGAGGGCGCGTTGCGTACGATATGTTTTTTTCCCGACCAAGAATGAAGCAATCAGAACGCTTGGATTAACCTCATGCCAACCTTGCCATCTAACAGAGAAAAATATTCCTACACAAACAAATTCCATACTTCGGACATTATTTTCACATCATTTTGTACGTAAATCTTGGTATCCGATACGTTTAAAAAGCTGTTCTTACCAAAGAAAAGTTGCTGAAGGTATCTTTAATATTCTTAGTCATGAGATATCCATGATAACTTCTATTACCGTAGCATACAATGATCAGTAATGAGAGGAACAGGAGATAGCCAACCAACTCTCTGCCAAAGGAGTACATTTTGGCTTCTTTTATTTGGTATTCCCTTGCGTGATTTAAATCGTCTTCATTTAGGATCTCAACTTCGACACTCGTAGCATCGTGAACTTCTTTGCTTTCGAAAGGTATTTGTTGTTCAGTCTTGATGTGATGATTAACGACTTTAGAATCATTTTTTCTAAAGAAACACGCTGTTAGAACTATTATAAGGACTATCTTGATCGGTTGTAGAACAAGAAGGTCCTCTGTAAAGGACACCACCATAGAGGATAGCCATTGGTTGGAGATTTCTTTTCCCCACTGCAAACTGAAGAAAAACGTAAAAATTGCTGAAACAGAGACCGTAACAAAGCTCAGAAACCAGGCAATGTATACACAAAAATGAGGTAATACGAGGTCTTTTTTGGTTCCGGCGCGCAGCCGCTGAAGCGTTCTCGTCCAGATTGAGCTCTTTTCGTTTGATGCTTCATCAACTTCGTTATCATTTTCTTCGCAGCTCAAACGAGAATGCGTGCGTTTGAGTTGTAGAGACAGGCAGGCAGGATCACTGTTTTCTTTCTTTGCCGCGTCAACTTTACTGAAAGGTTTTTCAGAACTGTTCTTAAATAAGGCCATGATCAGCAAGTTTACTGGAGTCACTATCAAGGCACTCTCGATTCCAACCACAATTTGCCTCCAACTGAATTTCAACGGGCCAATTTGAATGGTAGCGTCGGCTACCTTATCTGTCCTGTAAAACAGGGCATTAGCTAACATGGCGGACATCAGTAAACTTAGACAGCAAGTGGCTCTTTGTACGCGGGTGAATTTACTCCAAGGTGGTTTAGTAACAACAGAAAGCCACAGATGGCCTTCAGAAAAACTCTTCGAGCCTCGAGAATTCAGAGAGTACTTTAACGTTTTGGTTTCCAAGGATGAAATAGGAAATAGAAGTCTGTCTATTTTCCCGTCGCCTTTTTCTAATGCAAACCAAGTGTTGCTCATAAATGTCCATATTTTCCCCGTTTGACGATCGCTGATAGTTGCATGGCAGAAATACCACGAAGGATTTTTTCCTGAGTTGTCGTGTCTTACATGAATGTACTGAACTTCACCCAAAGACATAGGTAAATGGATTACGAACGAATCTTCGTTCCCGCGCGCCAGTACTGTTCTCGAGGAGATCATGTTCTTGTTGAGTATTATGGGTTGACTTGCCGCTTCGCTTCCATGAATGACGATGACAACATTGGCATCCGTCCCAGACCCCCTCCACACTCCCGTGACCACTGTCAGTTCGTATTCGAAACTTGTCTCTTGAGAAAGAGGTATATGAAAAGCTGGACCAGTCTAAAGTAACGGAACAAAACACATTACTAGTCAAACTAATATGCTTAGTTCAGTTTTAAGTTGAAACTGAAACTACTTAAATTAGGTCGGGCCTATGGGTAAGCTAAGCCTTTATAAATGTACAACCCCTGAAAAGATGAGTTGCCTGTGGCCACGCGTCTTACTTTTGTTGTAATTTTGTACCTTTTACCAGCTTGATAAATAACAACGGAAAAGAAAAGGAAGCAGCCAAATTATTAAGTCTGGCTGGCAACACCTGTGCGATTTGGGCATGTCATAAAATACTAAACAAAAACAAGATAAAAGTGGATTAACTAAATGTGAATCAAGAAAAGCTATAAAGTGAAACATTTCTGATTGTAGTTTGACAACATGGCGTACAGTTATTCGATTTAAGATAGAGTGAAGTTACATAACATAACGTAACGTTAGATAGCGCGACGAAAAAAAAACGTTGTCATTTTTATCCGAAACTCTTCGTATTTTTCTCGCTAGACATCCATTAATCTTAATCTTCCAATTATTGCCAAATTTCTTTTCGGTGTATATATAACTTTTTTATTTTAAAACGGTTTTGAAGTTTCATCAATTTGATGGCACCTTCACGACACTTTTCTTTAAACAAACAATTGAATGACTAGTTTCTACCGAAAAGAAGAAATCTCAGCTTTTTTACCTTAGTTTTATCGCGTTTGTCTGCTCTCCTTCCAAATATCACCACTAGTAAATACAACAAGAGCGCAACAACAATAGCGCTAAGGACGGCCACATTTCCAGTTTCGCCCAGTCGCCCGAATTCCTTGAAGACGACATCGAAATCTAACGTGTTCGGCATCACCAAGACTCCTCCACCAAATGATGTCAGGTGGTTACACAGGCAATGCAGGGACGTTAAGTCAGATCTTGGTGCAACCTTTTGAAAGGTAAATAAATTATTGTTATATCTTTCATTCACTTTGACATATGATACGAGTGGATGTTTTGCTAGTTGCATACTAATTTTCCGAGCAACGAAGGGCCTCGATAACAATGGAAGCAATATATCATACACGAAATGTAATGTTTCAACGAGATATCCAAACACCGAGAAGAGAGTTGAAAATACAGCGGAGCATTTTTGACTAAATTCGAGGTATTTGGAAAGCGGATGAAAAACTGTCTCTTGTGTTTGATATAATAACAACTAAGCTTGAGCAAACGGAGAAGGAAAATCGTTAAAATCTATGCTAGTCAAGACCTGGTACCAAACCTAGTTTATTAAACAATTACATGCGGGATTTTTTATTATAGTGTTACGTTATTTTATTGTTTTTTGGTAGTTTGCGAGCAGGCTTGAAGGCTCACCAGTCTCCACCCCGCCGGATCACTTAGCTCTTCACCGCTCGCGCGCGTGACTCAAAGGTGAGCCTGACCACAGGCTAGTGTTTTGGTTTCTAATAATACATCCTGCATTATCCGAAAGTCATACCAATCATGCCAATCGCATAAGGCACGTGCAAATGACAAAAGTAAAATTCGATTCTGCAGTACTAGCACAATAGGGGCTCATAATTTGCGGGTTCTCTTGCCACAATATAATAAAGAACGAGAATATATATATGTTATTTACCGGCTTAGGGTCGGTCCGTATAGTGAAAAACGGTGACCGAGGTCTTGAAAATGCTGCCCGAGGCCTCGAGCAGCATTTTCAAGTCCGATGTCATTATCAACTTATTTATTTTTTTCCAAGCTCTCAAACGAATAAACACTCACGGAAAAAACTCAAGCAAGCGTTACTGTGACCGTGGTCAGAGATAGGAAAATCCGGACCGCGCTAAGAACCAATTAGATTGTAGGATTCGTTACCGTGCCCGCTTGGAAAAAATAATTAATTTTAAGAGAAAATTAGCTTTATAAGGGAAATTTTTTTTTTTCAATTCTAGCTTACCCTACATCCTCTTGATAGCCAGCGCTCTTCACTGCTGTCCCAAAACAGGCATGCTTCTTCTTGGATGCTCATAGTGTAATTCCTGTCTGTCCTTGGGTCAAAAACTGGCTTCACCGTCTCGTTCTCTGGTTTTGGAGGATCCTTGAACTCCACACATGACCTCTTCTGCCGACCCTGTCCGAAACAAGATCGTTTCTTGCGCTTTTTGAGTCCTTCGTTATTTTCTTCGTAAAGGATTCCGATAAAATAAGGACCCGGTCTGCTAATCACCTCATGTAACAGGATGAAATCGTAAGCTTCTCCACTGCAATTACCATGAAAATTCTGAAAAGTCAGAGAGCACGGCTCGTCCGGGATTTTCTTTGTTGCGTCATATTCTGTGATAGTTGGCCGCTGACCAAATCGTACAAACACACTGAACACGGCGGTTCCATCTGGCTTGATCTGATGTAGAGATTTATGACAAAATTAGTAACTTAAATGCACAGGGACGCAAAATATCCTCAAAACAAACAAAATAACACGCTAGAGCGATTAGGACTATATCAGCGAACGGAAGGATGTTCTCGCCTTAAAAGGACTGTGAAGATCTGTCAATAAACATTTCTTTGAAAAAATTCTTGTTTGTTCAGACGTGTTGTTCCCGGGAGGACTTTTAGGATTGGAAATAGCCCCTCTTAGAAAACAGTGTTTCGCCGAGTTTGAACCCAAATGTAGAAAGGCGGGAAACTGTTTTGAAACATATCTTCTTTTTCTAAAAAGACTGGTGATTCCCCTTTTAATAGTGTCGAGTGGTTAGGGGATTGCGATTCTCGCAGTATAGGATGGTAGCGGGACACCTGTTTTCCGGCTTCTCGACTATTTGTTGATGCCCGTTGCCACTCTAAATAGAGAGAAGTCCTGTGAGAGTTAAGCCTCTCGCCTAAGAATTGTGACATAAAGCCCCGATCAGTGCTTGAACCTGGAAGTCTCGATGAACCGATCATTATGGCTTATGCTCTGTGCCTTCTAACTCCACCCCACTGAACGAGCCCTTTGATAAGGTCATTATACTCACTCTAAGTCTTACAGCGTTACCCTTCGTACGTGGCAAGTCTAATTCATGGTACTGCATCTTTCCTTCGGTGCTGGGTTTAACAAAGTAAGACACACTCTCGTCTGGCGGTATATTTACTCCACGTGGAATCTTAATCTCTATATTCTCCTTGCTGTTTTTGACTGTTAACGGTTTTCCTTCATGATCTTTGATATTCAAGCTCAGGACAGGAGTCTTCACAAGGGCGGAGCTTTTGTCCCATGTGAAAGGATTAAAGCTGTTCATAGTCGTCTGATAGAAAACATGAAACTCGACTTAACATGTGGCAGCACTCAATTGCCCTTTTAAAAAAGTCTGCATACGAGCCTAAGTGGCCCATCAGGCCGGAGCTTATCCCGGTTTCTGTAGCATTAAGCGACTAGGAATATTGCTACTACCCCCTGGATGGGATACTAGTCCATCGCAGGGTTACCCCCAGCATTAAATTTGCCGGTATCCGTTTATACACCTGGGTGGAGAGAGACACTGTGACTTGCCCAATAACACAACACAGTGTCCCCGGCCAGGGCTCGAAACCGGACCGCTCGATCTGATCGATCCGGCGGAGTCAGTCGAGCTCACTAAACATGAGGCCACCGCGCCTCCCACCATTGCCTTTTATACTTAAATTATTCTGGAATGCTCAAGCGTCTATCAAAGCATTGATTACATTAGTTACTTTCGGGAGCGGCTTTTTTAACTAAACAATTATAAAGCTAAACCTCACTAAAGACTGAGTCCACGAACTTGTCAGATTATGGCGCCAAATGGAACTGGTGCAAAACGTGACGACGTGACTGAGCTATCGAGCCAACTGGGAGCTGATCACATTATGAGTTTGCAATATACCCATACAAGGTAAAGAATGGCTTAATAGCTTTGTTGGTAGAGCAATGCACCAGTATCGCAGAGGTTGTGAGTTTGAATCCCGTTCAGGCCTGAATTTTTTTCAGGAATTAATTTCAGAACTGCTTAAGTTGTGTGTATAACGACGATGATCAATCATAAATTCATATCTTTCTCCCCAGTTCAAATGTATGATCTCTCATATATTCATTTACAAATATATTTACTTTGGCTCAAATATTTTCAAACAATTGAATAGCTTAACAGAAGAAAGATCTAATGACAAATGAGACCTTTCTGTGCGAAAATCAATCAAGACAATTGAGGTTAGAGGACTACATACAACTTTTTATACAGAATAGAAATGCCCTAACACACTGATAGCACAACAGCAATGAAAACTTACCACGCTGTCAATGAACTTTGCATTTTTTGCTTTGTCATCAGTTATGGCGCGAAAAGGGAATTTAAAACCTGCTAAGTCATCTTTTGTGAAATTAGTGTCGGAATCTAGAGAGCGAGGGCTTAGTCTGTTGAGCACCATGTCCATAGACTTTGTATAAACACGTCGAGGTTCTTGATCCATCAACATTTTCGATAATAGAGCCGTACCAACATCATCGATGAGTTTTTCTGTATCTCTGGAGATGTTCTCGCTCTGCAAGGCAAAATGTCAGTTCTGGAAGTTGTTACATCAAGAGATTTCCTTAAAATAATTAAATCTCTTCTTGAACAAATACAAAGAACATAGCAGGAATTCTGCCGGAACCTAAACTGGCAATGTCTTCTATTTTAGTTACAACTGTTCAAGAGATGACTCGACCCCAAAGGAAGTGAAGACCACCCCGGGTGACTTAATGGTGGCGAGGTGAAACTGAACATTACGATATAGACAAAATTGAAAATGTTTATGTACACTTTATTTTGAATTATTGTGTATAGACCTGATCTTTTTGGAAAGATACTGGTTTTCGTCAAACAGTGTTTTCAGATATTCGCATATTTCTACTTCTTCCGAAGAAAATACCCTAGACCCAAGAGAAAAGATCAAAAACCTGACAAGTATCAAACATTCAGATGAGATTAAAAATTCGAACACTACCACAGAAATTTCCCTTCTCGATGAATTTTGCAAAGCAAAACTTTTAAATTCGAGAGACAGATAATTGATCACTATATGAGGTATTTACCTTAGTTCGTTTTTCCACGGTTTCCTTTGTCTTTGTGATCACACTCGCTTTCTCTGCAGCAGAGTTTAAGAGATTACCGAGACTCAGTACCAGGTTCTCTCCGCCTTGCTCCACCAAGTCGGATTCAGAGGCATAATCTTCTTTCGTCTTACTTTGTAGGAGTGATGTCATGGATGTAAGAGTTTGGAAAGCAAGGTTCTAATAAAATAATACACTTCAATTTAAAACGATGTGACATGGAACAGATGCAGATTCGATAAAGAAAGAAGGTATTAGCTAAAACGCCTACCAAACAATAATCTTTCGTTATTACCAGCCTCTAACCATTAATTTCTCCCTACTAATTGCAGTATATGTCGTTTCATGTTCATGTTGGAAATTTATTGATACATCAGAACAGTTTGTCCTCATGGAGGTTTTTCTTCAGTTCCTCATTCTGCCTGTTTTGTAGGCAGTCGCATGTAGATATTGTAAGGAAACACCAGATTCACGAATCACTGTTCAGTTAGAATTCATCTAGAGGCCTTCATCAAATGTGTAGACACCTAAATTGCGTGTGTTGTAACACAACTTGAAAGAATCTCTAAAAGGAAGGCTCCTTTTTTAGAATTTTTTATAAAGCGCCACGGACAAAGAGTGGATGGTGTGCGCTATAAAAGTGTTTTATAATTATTACCATTATATCTCACAGTTAGTACGCGCGCTGTGATTGGTCAAAAGTTTGTTTTAGTCGCCATGCAAAATGTCTCTTTGAATTCAGAGATATATATGTTATTTACCGGCTGGGAGGTCCGTATCGTGAAAAACTGTTACCGAGGCCATATAACCAATTTAACCAATAACTTATTTATTTTTTTCTTACTGTAAGGGAGCTCAATTTTGTCACACAGCGAGCTAGCCGGGCGGAATCGCTC
>OMLO01000342.1_pt1 | contig 29018 bp, 9 predicted proteins | sample 1674811 | NCBI WGS metagenome assembly OMLO01 (sample SAMN06265003, study PRJEB25207) | coral metagenome | isolation source: Coral host | place: Mexico:La Bocana,Puerto Morelos, Mexico | collected 2008-11-13
TAGTTGATATAACCAAATTACCTTGTTACCCCCACCGACGCAGCACCACAGTTTCTTTAGAAACTTTCACCCTTAATACATTTTACAGAACTGTATAATGATCTGTTGCCATTGCCGAGCTGGTTTTATTCACTTCAATTACTTACTAATGTGTTTCATATATAAACTATCAGATAATTATTAGAAACAAACAAATCAGTCTTTTCTAAACATTACCCCGCTTTACCCAGTTTCATAATATATGACCTTATTTTTTCCCTATAAGGTAATACATCTCTCATATAATCAATTGATTTCGTGCAGTTTGTGTTCAGCTTTCATATCACCAAGAGAGTACACTTCTGAGTCAAATGATATAGAAAATGAAATAAATGAATTTTATATTGCATCTCACTTCGTTTCACTGCGGGTGAGGTTTTTAGAGATTTTACATTCACAGCTATCTATTGTTTGGATTGGTGTTAGTTTTATCATGTCTCGATAATCTAAATTGTTTTTGTTATGATGATAAAAGTCCATTGGGTTTTTAGAATAAAAGTAAACTCCAAGCACATACGATTAAATGAAAAATTGGAGTGGAAAAGAAAAAGCTCGCAAAACGTTTATACTGACAACATGACCTCATTTTTGACAACTTTTGTCCTTCATCATTTCCAAATTTATATTTTTAGTTTTCTCCTGAAGACGTTTGCCATAATTCGCTTTCAAGTGCGAAAACAGGTTTTCCATCATGGGCATTAAGCTCATCTAACTTTTGTTGCTGAAATTCAACGAGAACAGCTTCAACGGAGAACAAATCCATCGCCGAATGGGCAAACCATTAGCTTGTTTCGTAGAATCGCAAAAATGTGATATTTGACAGACGTCAGACTCTACAAGATGGCAGGGTGGATACGCCCAAGAAGCTCTCCTGATTCAGTGCGGTCTCCTGATTGAAGTAAGTGTAAATATCTTGTTTTGTTGAACAAGGCGTCTGAGGCGCACATCAGCCGGTGTAGTGGATGTAGATCTTTTGCGTTGCATTTGTCAGGTATTGATTCATGCCACTTGTTTGACCGAACAGTCTCGTTTGTTTCACAATTTGCTCACCTGTTGAGGCTATCAGTCAAATGAATGCTTAACGAACTTGCTTGCCCATTGAAGCGAAACAGATGAAATAAACCGCCTTCACATTATGTGTACCTAGCACCGATCTCGTGCAATGCTTGAGCTGCAGTTTGGGTCATTAGAGCCTTAAAAACGACGGAATTTGTATTGCTGGTCTAAGAGCGAAAATCCTTCCAATTATCCGAAGATAAAGATATTTCCTTTTGCCCCTTACCTCTTCAGTTTCTGGCCATACCGTTGTAAAGTTCTCCAGTTGAATTTTGTTTGCTATATTAGGGTCTTTCACCACGCCCCTAATAACTTTTTATGAAAGCCGTTGCGATAAATGTAATGTATTAAAACAGAGAACATATAGCTGAAGAGAAACTTATAAGGCTTAATACATTGAATACGTTGAAACAACTGACTCTTAAAGAAAGTTGCAATGGAATGTACGGTGTTATGTGAAGTTAATTTAATCATCAGCAGCTAACCTTTCTAGTCAGTTGCTAGTTTGCTGTACTACAGTAAGAACTGATCTTATATGTTTCTTCAGTAGATTAGATGTAACTGTCAATGGTTGGAGAGCAGGAAAGTCGGAAATCCGGAACTGGGGGATCTGGAACCGCTTCTGTACCTCAGAGTTATCGGTGGAAAAGAATTCAAAATATGAATGCGCGATCAAGACTGCAAGAGGTCAGCGGTAGCCTTAATTGCGCAGAAAAATTCAGCTCGCTTGTGTCTTGTCACCGTGGTTACGGTTCTGTGGCGTTTTATGCCGTTTTCTCTTTGTTCATCCTGACATTTCTCTATACCATTTGGAAAATTGTCAGTGCACACACTCGCTCCGCAAGGAGGCCCGGGTCTAGTAACTCGACTTCACCAACAGTGTCGCATACTCCGACTGGTTATTCCAGTGGTCGCGAGTGGATTAAAACAGAAAATATCCTTGATCATTTTCACCAAAGTGTAAAGAATCTCCGTCCTTTTCCTCAAAGGAAGCCATCACCTACAGTTTACTATCCTTCAGAGAATACGAAGCGTGTCAAAATTTCTTCCGTTCACAACAACGTCGATTTTCCGACAAGAGAAAACCCATCCCCTACTTGGCCATCGAGTGGTGGAGCGACGAAAGGTTTTTATAACTATTATCCAGGATCGTTTAATACTGTTCAACCACCAGTAACTTATCTGTCGTTTCCAAGAGAGCCGTATCCAAGAGGGCCGGTTCGGTCCTCCACATTACCCTACCCCACGGCTTTTAACCCTTACCTTAGGCTTCCATTTCCAGGCGGAGTAAATAGCAACCAAAGGTTGCCATCTGGAGCTGAGGCTTCTAATCTTCTTCCTTACAACGGTAATTCCATGGGAATTTTTAACGAAAATGAATCCCCTTCGTCATCTTCTATGGAAAACATTTCTTACAGAGCTCCCTATAATTTCCCTACGAACAAGAACACGTTTCCTCAAAGTTTCTACAACAATGCTTACTATGGAGACAACGCTTTTCAGAATGCAGATGCTGGTGCCAAGACCTCTCCTTCTCCCCTCATCTCCTTTCTTACAGAGAGTTCTCATGATGCTAGAAAGTCGAGGCACCATTTTAAGCAGAGTGGAAGAAAAAGAAAGAAGTCCGGAAGAAAGGTCACGAAACACGGCAAAAAGAAACGGAATCACTTCAGAAAGCCCATTGAATACGAATATATCGAGAATATCGAAAAGAAAAATAATAGGAATGGGAAGTCAACGAGACATCGCAAAGTAAACGGTAACAGGAAAGCGTTTAAGCATCTCAGAAAGAAATATCACGAGAATAAAATAAGTCATGATCATCATTATGATAAAACAACAGGCAACACGAAGCTCAGATTACATCTGAGAAAATACAAAAGAACGCACATCTCAAAAAACGCACATGCGCAGCATCAGGCGAGAAACAATCTCAAGGTACATAAAAAGATTCCTTTTATATCACAAAAGTACAAACGGACAAATATTCCACATCGACAGAAAACAACACAAGCTAGTTACTTAAAACCATCGTTTCAGAAACACCAGATACAGCACTTTCGTCATCAGAAACACTTTGGCGCGCACCACGTTCCGCATAGGCGTCATCATAACTTCTTTAACTTCAGGCTCTACCGTCGTTATAGAAAGCACCACACTGTGAATGACGAAATTCATGGTAGATGGAAAATAAGCCGGCATCGCGTTAGAACTTGTAAACTTATTTCTCAGTTTTCAACAGGTGGAACAGTCAAAATTACTCGGGCTTCTGGACATAACAGGCGGTTTTTGCACACATTACTGATCTGCCGGCCTGTAAGGTTAAGAGTAAGGCGGGGACAACATCAACGGAGGTATTCTTTAAAGTATGCGCAACTGTGTAACAAAAAGTGGTATGTAACGAAAGGAGTTATTTACGTTCACAAAACTTCAAACGATCAAGATGAGATTCCGCGATACAGCGTGGGTATCTGTGAACCTTCTTATGCACATGCCATGAAACTTGTCCCGACTGAGGGCAAAGATACCAAGGTTTGGAGCATATCTAAACAGTTTGTACGCAAAATGGAGAAAGAGGATGCCAAGAAATTTAATGTTAAGATGTCTTCAAAGTACAGGGAGGGCAAGTTGATTCATCACAAGAGAAAGAACAAAGTAAAGGAAAGGGAAACAGGCGTCATGAACAACAAGCGGAGGGGAGGTCATCACACGCATAAAACGGCAACCCACAAAAGAAATCATCATCATGAATCTAAAGCCGCTCATCATGATAATAAACATATTAAACAACATAAGTTGAAAAAGTCTTATGACCACAAAAGCATAAAACATGATCGGAAGAAAAAACTAGTCTCAGGAAACAAGAAGAAGGATTCGAATGGTAAAACGAAGGGTCCGGTTGTGGACTCCGATAAATTATTCTACCGAAAACTCTTAAAAGTTTTTAAACTTGCTAAGATGCGCGACAGGAAAAAAGCTAACTTAACAACGAGCAATGATGTGTTTGATTCACTTGAAGCAGTCCTTGTGCAAAGCCAAAGTGAAACCAAAAGGTCTTCGCAAAGTAAAAACCACACGAAAACTGAATTAAATGTTAAGAAAAATAAAAACACCAAACAAAAGGCAAGTCAGAAAGATTCACCAAAGCATGCCCAGAGAATGCAAGAGAAGAGCAATAACAACACAATTCAGAAACTCCTGGCAAAAATACTTCCTGCAGTAGTTGGAATCATTAATGGTGACGCTGGTGCATCGGCAATCACCATGGTAACAACAAAACCAACAAAGTCCACAAGTACACAGAAGACGTCGACATCAACCACGCCCACCAGCCAAATTCCATCAATGAAGACTAAAACAAATGACAATAACATGGAGGACATCATGAAGAACATCCTTCCATTGCTGCTTAAGAGAGCTGGTAAGGTACAAGGAAATGTGAGATTGAAGTCTGAGCCAAAGGAACACAAACGAAGGCGACCAATATCACCAAAACAACGAACATCACAACCAAAGAGAACAACAGATAAGTCTGGTCTGACGAGTATTTTGGCGAGTTTAGGGCTGGGAAATTTGGCGTCAAATAGCCTAAGAAATACAATCTCTGCAAAGGAAACAGTAGCTACAAACAAGCCGGTGGTAAAACCTACGCAAAGATCGACTATTGCTCTGAAGACTACTCTACTGCCAAAGATTCCTGTACAACCACCGATAACAAGGTCCATACCAACACCTCCTGTGACTACCATCCAGGCTCCCCCATCATCAACACAACCGCATGCACCGCTGGTACAATCGATCTCTTCACCAGCAATCTCACAGATTTCCCCCGTGGGGCTTTCACCTGGTCGTCTATCTGCACCTCCATCAGTTCAGTTACCGGCAGCACAACAAGGATCTTCTACAATATCCTCTCCGATGTCACCTTTGCAGCCTGCTGTTTCCCCTCAGGGAATTCATTCAGATCCTTATTCCCGAAGCATTTTATGTTTTGGCGATAGTTTGACCAGCGGATATTACAACCACGGCCACAATTTCCATCCATACAGCCAAAGACTAAGCCAGCTGTTAAATTCAGAAGGGAGACTAAAGTATTATGTTAAGTCCAGTGGGAAAGTTCGAGAAATGGCGCATGGCAGCATGGCAAGGCGCTTACCGGAAGTACTTGGAAACAGCTCGCGATTTGATTGGGTGATAATTCTTGGCGGAACTAATGATGCAGCGCATGTAAAGAACTTTGGTGACGACGATTCGTTCATGAATCAGTTAATAAGTATTTGGAAGCCAAGAATCGTACGTGATATTGAAGTGCTCCATGAAATCGCGCACAGTTACGGTGCACGAACTGTGCTTCTAACTATTCCAGAAACGGCTTATGAAGCCTGGCCAAACTATAAGACACTCTGGGTTATGCGCAATAGAATCAACGAAGATTTGAGGGACTATGCGCGTAGGTCACAAGGAAATGTAGTGCTATGTGACCTGGCCAACCAGATGCCAAGACATTCACTTTCACTGCAGGCTCAGTCAATTTTGTGGAGTGATCACCTTCATCTTACACCTTACGGCTATGACAAAATGGCCGAGATAGTCTACCAATGCCTGAAACCTTATTTAAATAGCTAAGAAAGATTTAAGATATCATTTAATGATTTCAAACAAATAATAATGTTTTAGATTAAAGTCATTGGAATCCATCGAGCAGGTTTTGTTTTTTTGCAACATCTGTCAAAACGTATTTATTTTTGAAAGATGTAAGGCGTTTTTTCTTGTTTTTTCTTTTGTAGTTTTGTATTTTTTTCAAAACACACCTTTAACATTTAACATTATGTAAATATTCATACATTCATACTATGATCGCACATGCCCAAGCAACTTGTTTAAAGTTTGATTTAAAAATCAGATCGCAACTGTGTATCATTCTTTTATTTTCTCAACGTAGTATACAGGTACTAAAGCTGCTTTGAAAACGTTTATATAATGCTTGTAATATATACTATTCGACATATCCGACAGTAATAAAATTTGCCATCATCAATGTAGTAATTCTATTGGGCAATTTTGTAGGGAGGGGGGAGGGGAGGTCAGTGCGGTGGATGAATGTAGGAAGAGATTTTTAAGAATTATATTTGCTTCTTTATGACAACGAGAGATTTGTAAAAATCTTATGTTGCACCTTCCTCCCAGTTTTATTAATTTGAAAGCCATATTTCTAACGATTTCTGCTAAAGATTATTTTTTTATGTTATTTACAAGTTACTTTTGCCTGATGCAACACCAAAAATGAGTAATCATTCTGTTCTTACGTTACTTGAGTTCTACCAACTAATTCAGCTAAATCGAGTTTGCATTAGTCTGCCACCTGCGTTTTAGTTCCCAAATCAATCGCTTATAAAAACTGTTGAGATACAACAAAAGGACTATTTTCTCCTAGTGTTCTGTTTTTCTTTTGACAGGATGACTTGTTTGCACATATTTTATTAGATACTTCTTATTCAGTAACAGAGCTCTGAAAAACGTAGTCAAGCGTCACCAAGTACCAGTCATGTTTGTTTAAAGAATAACCTTACATGTAATATCGTGTTAGAAGTCAAACAAGAGATGAACTGTCTTTTTAAGAAATAATTCGCTCTTCTGGTGGAGTGAATTGAGATGAACTCCTGAGTACTGGAACATTAAGACAACAAAGAAGCCGCGTGCTTAATTGCGTTAACGACAATTACAACATAACGGCCTGCTAGTCAACATATGAAGTACACGTATCAATGAAGAACGCTTTCAACCCTAATAAGCCACGTTAACCTTCACATGACGGTCAGTGGGTAAATCCAGTCCGCTATAGCGAACCGTCACGGTGTCTCAATCGACAAAGCTTCATCTCTCTAGAATGTTCGACAGTGATAACAACGTAAGTGGGGTAAACAGATGTTTTCCTACAGTGGATAAGAGACTGTGGCTGTCAAAAGCTTTTTATGCTTCATTTTACGTGGCTATTGGTGCGCTGTTTCCGTATTTACCGGTTTATTTCAAGCAACTGAAGCTATCTTCGCATCAGAATGGAATACTTATTGGCATTCGTCCTCTGATTCAGTTTTGTGTAACACCTCTTTGGGGTGCATGCGCCGACAGGTTTTGTAAGAGCAAGGCTATTTTTCTGTTGTCCATTTTAGGATGGCTCATCTCAAACTTCTCATTGTACTTTGTTCCTGTTAATAATGATCCTAGATTGTGCGACGTTTACAATTATAGTAAAGAAGACGATATTTCATTTAAACCCACACGAAATATAAGCTATCAAAATATCATCTCCGACCATCGTACAAGTAAACTCGAGCGCGAATTTTACTCAAGAGTATCACCTTATCTTGACAGCACTGTGCCATTCATTCCGTTTACGTTTCAAGATTTTCGAGATGTTTGTAGTGTCAGGTCACAAGGAAATAAAGGCCTAGAAGATCCAGAACATTGGGAAGAAAAACCCGAGGTGGATATAGCAAAATTACTACCTTCCGGTCAAAAACAGCTGCAGGATTCCACGAGTGGAGTAGTGACAAGTGGCAAGCATGTCAGTTGCAATTCCAAAGAGTTTCTATTTTTACTTCTTGTGACTATCATTGGAACGATTGTCGCGGCTCCTGCGCAGGCGCTGGCAGATACAGTAACACTTCAAAACCTTGGAAGTGAAACTCATAAGTATGGTGGAGTGAGGCTGTGGGGGTCCTTAGGGTGGGGAGTTGGGGGATTTTCCGTCGGAGCTGCTGTCAGCACCAACTATCGCACGAATCACTGCGGTGAGGTTGGAATTGACTATGGACCGTGTTTCTATGTTTATGTCGCAGGAATGAGTGCGGCTTTCCTGTTTGCTACACAGTTTCAATTTGACCAGGCCCACTCAACCAAAGATTCTTCTACCGATAATTCAAAGACTAAAAATATACTTGAAGGTCTCAAAGTTTTTCGCAGTCCTCAGTTCTGTTTTGTCATTTTCATCGCTTTTTTTTGTGGTTCAGCCACGGGCTTCATAGAAACGTTTCTGTTTTGGTACCTTCATGAGCTAGGAGGTGGACAATTGTTATTTAGCGTTATTAACGGACTCAACTGTGCAGCCGAAGTGTGTGTTTTTTTCATCACGGACAAACTCCTATGCTACCTCGGTCATATTAACGTTATTTATGTCTCTCTGTTTTGTTATTCTGTTCGTTTCATTTACTTTTATTTCGTTGAGAGCCCCTGGGTTGTTTTACCAGCAGAATTACTCCAAGGAATTACGACCGCAGCATTCTGGTCATCTTGTGTGTCGTATGTCGGTTTACATCCGGGAGCATCCAACACAGTTCAAGGGATTTTGAACGGTATTTATATGGGGTTAGGTTTTGCAGCAGGTGGATTTTTAGGAGGGTCACTTGTATATGTAGCTGGCATGAAGGGTTCCTTTCTTTTGTACGCTCTCGCCAGCTTTTGCATCCTTTCAACTTTTGCTGTTTTAAACAAATGTGTTAAAAAATAAAACACAACTGCTACGCGTTAGCTAGTTTATTGCCTGAATATAATACAGTGATCTATGGCGGCGAGGGTATAAACTCGTAAAATGACCACGAAAATTAAAAGCTGTAGCTAAATAGTATAATAGGTGTAGAGATTTTAAGACGTTCGCTTGTGATGAACTCAGTAAAGTAAACAAAAACCTTAAGACAAAACCCTAATCAAAAAACTAAAACAAGAAGGCGATCTTGCTAACTTTCCAAAATATTATTTTGTCCTGACACCCTGAAACATTTTATTGACTGCCGCAAACATTATCAACATCGTTATCCCAAGACAACCAAATATGGTAAACGTGGCTTGAGCTCCTAGAGTACTGAATAGAAAGCCTCCAACTACTCGGCCCAGTCCATGACCTATACCGTGATACACGCCATGAAGCATCCCTGTCGAAAGAAGAAACAAGTAAATTTTTATCCATGTTCCCAACTGAAGACTTCCCTTGAGATTACTTTTCCAGCTACATGAGCTGTTTTCTTATCCTACACGGTTCTTTGAAAATAACCTTGTTCAGTGTTCTATGCATATATAATTACAACTTATTAAACCTGGTATTGGTACTCGTTGTCGTTCGCCACCTTGTTACCTTCACGGTTCATATGAAATTCTCCTGAATTGGTCTTAGCCACGTTACATGGACAAGCAGATATAGGGGGAGTTATTGATATTATGATGTTACCTTGTAATGTAGCAGGAGCTCCCTCCACAGAATTATAAGCAATAAATGCGACAAATCCTGCCCAGCCTCCAGCGGATGTCAGGCCTGACAATACTTCAAGAAAGAGGAAACACCAGGTATTGGTTATAAAAACGTAACAGGCCAATCTCGTGACGTAACCCACCAGGACGAGATAGATGAGGTTAAGAACGCCTATTTTAGTTATTAAGTGAGGCGATACAGTGTACACCACTACATCTGCGATACATCGCACCACTGGTATTATGCTGAAAATTATCTGAGGAGCTGAAAAATCTTCCAGGTGCCAGAAAAGAAATCCCAAGATCATGCCAAACGTCATTCCGCTGTAAAGAACCACCATAAAAAATGCAACATAACTTGGTCGACTTACTGCTTTGATTGCAGCTTTAATGCCACTTTCCTTTTCATTACCTCTACTGCCATCTTTATTGCCATTCATATCAAAATCTAGACGAAGCCCGGAGAACAGGGCTAAGAGCTTCAAGATGATGGCGCCATAAAAACACAGGCTGTAGTTGATTTTTCCTTTCTGACCTGGTACATATGGACAGAGGTATCGGTCACTTATGATAGCTCCAAAAGTAAAAGCCGCCACGCCCCAACCTATAGAGGCCCACCTCTTTTGTTTGCCATATTTGTGCACGTCATTGTTTCTTCGTAATAGGCAAACAGCAGCAGCGTCACCAAGAGCAAGGCCTGGGCACGAGAAAAGTGTACCAAACAAATTTACCAGCAGCAAGTATAAAAACACGTTGAATTCACCTTCATAGCTATGTTGCTTACTCTGTAGTGTTTGTAAATTTATCTGATCCTCCATTTCCATTGGCCAGCGATCAAGCTCTTGTGATTCCGCTATTATCTGAGAAATCTTGGCAACAAAAGAACGATTTCGCGTTATTGTCCTTTCTCTTCGACTTTCTCCGTCTAGGTCGTCCTCACAAGGTTGCATTGGAGTCAACAGAAATGCTATTCCTACCGCTGCCATGGCCATAAAAGAAATACTAAACACCAACTTTCCCTTTTTAAACCTGTCAGCAAAAGCACCCCACACTGGAGTAAACAAAAATGATATAAAAGGCTGAGTGCCAGATATTATCCCCGCCTGTTTAGCTGGAAGACCAAGTTGTTTGTAAAACAAAGGCAGATACGGTACCATGGCACCAAGTCCAGCAAAATAAAAGAAATAAAACACCTTTGGAATGCAGTAGTTCTGTTTAAAGCAATTGCAGTATTTTTCATCATCGTTGTTGTGATTATCAGATGATGCTTCATCAATAAGGTTGCGGTTGCCGCTCTTCTGTTCCTCTGACATTTTTACTTTGTTGATTTTGAAAATCTGTGTCCTTTCTTTTCCTTATACGGCAATTTCTAGGAAAAGGACAGAAACAAAATGCGAATAAACAAGAAATTTCACGTTTATCTTTCATAATTAATTACCGAGCTGCACATTTAACATCTTCATTAAATTACAGCATTCATGATGAATTCGACAGTGCTGACCCTGCAGAAGGCCGGACGCCTGTCACATATGAACTCAGATAAATGACCTTGCTCTCCATGAGTTCTCGTAGCTCAGTGGATAGAGCGCCCGCCATGTGTTCGGGAGGTCATGGGTTCGATTCCTGTCGGGACTCAGAAATTTCGTTTATCTTTCATAATTAATTACCGAGCTGCACATTTAACATCTTCATTAAATTACAAGAAATTTAGAATGCTAATATACTTATGATATGAACCATACGAACTGGCGGCTTCATACCACGGTCCTCACGTAATTTAGTGTAGATGAAATAAGCAGACAGAATTGTGTCGGTCATTTATACCGATGCTAAAAACCAATGGCCCATTCCCTTTATAATATGCGCCTGCAGGGAATCATGGTAATTGTATTCTTCGACTGGGTATCTGTTTTGATGAATTCAACTAACATGATTCCTTCAAGTCGCCTCTTATAGAGAGAACTGGCCACTGATCTTAGTAACCACTAACTATTACTGTTGTATTTCTCTTAAGATGTTAACTTTATTTTGTTTTAATGAGACCTGCTTTAGTTAAGGGATAAGAACCACACCCACAGGGAAATAGACAAAGTTTTGTGGTACTCATAGTTACATCCTAACTTCTCTGACTGAACTTTAGGAGAGCGCATAAATTTATGATTGAACATCGCAGTTACACACAACGTAAGCAGAGGTCATGGGCTGGAATCCCGATATCCCGAATCCCGAATCCCGAATCCCGATATCGGATACCGGTGCAGTGCTCTACCGACTGGGCTATCAAGCCATCTGGGAGTTGGCCACTTTGTGAGTTCGTAATATACCCGTAGAAGCTGAAGGATGCAAATGAATATATGAAAGATCATACATTTGAACTGCGGAGAAAGATATGGGAAACTTATGTTGCCCCTCTCGTACTGACTTTGCACACGACTCAGAGATATTACGATGGAAAACCTAGGGTTGCGACTCTAGACTCTATTTTTTTAGCTTTACTGATGATTAAGGAAAACGGCCTAAATGATACGATGTTATCACCTTTTGAGGTGTGGAAATGGCCCTTACTGTGGGGCTAAGATCAGTCCAGAGTACTCTCCCTTGTCCTGATTATGTGAGGCCACTGGTAGACTGAAAGCTTTGTCTAGAGCGAGCCCATTATTTACAAATGGCTGGGTGCAAACGGTTTATTTGTTATTATTCGGAGTTACCAGTTATAGTTTATTTTATAATTTTTAAAATTAAGTTACAGTGTAATTGGCCTTTCAAAGTCTTAGTTCAGTGAGATAATTATATTGTTGTAACCTCCGCCTATAGATCTCTATCACTCTATTCTGTTTTTTCTAAGACTTTTGATATTGAACTTTTCAGTTTATTTTACCGAGCTGTCTAATCGAAGCTGGTACCTGTTTACCACAGAAAGAACAAAATGAAATCACTTCCTTTCCCAGCGATTTCCAAGCGTTTTGCTTTTGGTTGGTTGTTCAGTCAGTCAAGGCAACAACTTTTAGTAGCCTAGATCCTTCCGAGTAAATTACATCACTAAATGTTAAATCGGAACAGTTGAAAGACGTTGCCGGAGCGTTAATCTACGTTTATCCTAGAAAGAAATAAAATGGTAAGAATCTCTAACCGAACGAAACATAAAGAAATTGAGTTTGTTGCCTGCGGTGCTGAAATTCACTGAAATGGCCTGTTGTGAATACAATGATATAAGCGTTGTCTGAACCATGGCTTAAGACAAATTGAACATTTTAGTATTAAATTCAAGATATTCAAAAGAGTCAAATCTTCATCGGCTAAATCACAAGCATCGCTTACCAGTAGAACCAAAAGGTATTAATGCCACCTTCCTCACCGTTCTTATTATTCCCCCGAGGGTATATGAAACAAATTAAGAGAATACCAGCGTTAAACAGATTCTAAACTTCAAAAACTTATAATTTTAACGTTTACTCTATATTGCGTGAGCGATAGAAAACTAACGCATGAATTGTATTCTTGCGGTTCTGAGCAGGAAGAAACCGTTTTAGTTATTTCCAAGACTCACCTCCAGAGCGAGGAAATTGTGTCTTTAATTCAACCTGTCCTTCAGTTACCCGTTCACTCATACTTACATGTAACCCGTCAAGATAAGGTTGATAAAATTCAAATCCAGAAGCTTAATTCAAAATCCCCAATTGTGATTTCTTTTTTCAGGAAAAACCGTAAGACCAGGAATCAGTCACAGCAGGACCACATTATACACAAAGCAATTTCGTTGATATATATTTTTTAAACATGTTTTACTCTAACGGTTTAAAAGTATCTTGCCTTGAGTTCGAGAGGAGATTAAGCCGAGTACTATCAAAAGATTATCATATGTTCTTGGTACTATTAAATAATCTAAACCGGTTACCTTTAACATGCAAGGTTATATTCCTGAAGATACCTCTTTCGATTTAAGTTTTTCCTTGAAGTGCTTTAAAGCCTTTAAAGATTAATGACCGAGGCCGTCTAGGCGGAAAGCAATAAGTCATGTACTTACTAATTCAAGCCTCTACATCCAAGCCTCATCCACTCATCTTCTTGCAGCGTCAACTTGAATCCCCGATAAATATACATAGTACTTAATACTTAAGATTGGGAGTTCATGTGGACTATACCTTGACTACAGATAATGTTTGGAACACCTGCCGTACAAGTTGCCTACTGACGGGTTATCATCTGTTCTGCTTGGTTGCTGGTGTGTCTCATACGTGAAGGTCTTATATATCTGTCATCTCTAATATACATCCGGATTTGAAGATAACTGAGTGTGTTAGAAATGGGTCATTAAATCAAATTAAATTAATGTGAATTAAACGTTGCTCCTCTCCTCACTGGTAAAAGAGAGCTACTTACTAGCCTGTCCTTAGGACACTTGCCAAGCGCCAACGGCTGAGGCATTTCTTTGGGAAGTCATTGTTTAATTTTCCGAACTCTTCTCCCCCAAAATTATGTTGGAATAATGCGTCTACTTTGGATGAATCAACATCAACATTGTGTTGGGTGTCAGGAGAGAGGTGGACAGAAACACCATGTGTTGGCTATAGTGCAAAGTGTCCCAAGCCGTTTGACCAGGATTGTATGTCTTGGTTGTTCTCGCACAGCGGCGAGAAACTTTTTATCATTATTATCATTTTTATCAGGGAATATTGCATTCAATGATTACTTTTATTTAACTTTTGGGTGTACTAGGAGAACTGTGAAACGAGAACTGACCCACCGATCTCACCGCTAAGCACTGTACCTTGAAAAGTAGCATCATGTCCTAAGGTATGTCTTTGTTATTGGACATTCGCGTTATTGTTAGCTGACAGCTGTCAAAACAAGGTATCAGCTGACCAGTATCACGTGACCATATCGCGGGCTCAGGTTCAATCAACTTCACTTTATTTTACACTCATTTTTGAATTACAATATCTGGGGGAAGAGAGAGTACGTGCAAAGGCAAAATAATTTCGACGCAAATTAAACCTTGGCGCGTTGTTGACTTTTCTTCCGACATATTCCTTGCACAATCGCCTTTTGGAAAGTCCCCGATATATTGCGTACGCAATTTCTACATTCTCGGTTAAGCTTATTAGATGTTAAAATTTAACTGGAAAGAAAAGCAAACCACAAGATGAACAAGTACATGCTGAAAATTGTTAATCTTTTATTCAAGAATAACAAACCCTCTTTTTCCTTTATGGTTAATTATTGCAACCGAGTTCTGCTTATAGGCTTGATTAAATCTATATTTTATTCCCGTAAATCTGTTTAAACCTTCTTCCCCTTCAGGTAATCTGAAACGTAATGAAGCCACCAATAGATTATGTACTGAATAAGATACCTTGTAGGGATATTTTGTGCGTGTAACCTTCGCCACCTTCTGGTTTTGAAAATATTCTCGAATATTTGTCCGAGGATATTATCTGTTCCAAGAAGTAAAAACTGTGAGCTTTGAGGAACAGGGTTCAAGGACAAATATATGCATCGTCTTTTCGCCCCAAATGGAGGCTATCATCCGTTTAATTGTGTTGTTCTTGATAACAGATTGCTAATTATAAGGTTTTAAACTTTGTTTGTTAAGAATTTCACAATTAAAATTGTCGTTTGGAATACAGGATATTAGGATGTTGGATTGAAGCTGACATCTATGTATTTATTTTTGTTTTATGGTGTACTGGTAAGATGACTAGACCACCGTCTCTACTTTCCCTAAGTTGATCGAGACGTAAGTGAAAAAGAAGCGAATGCAAAAATAAATAATACTAGCCCAGAAAAAGAGGGACTGTTCGTCCATATAATCACATACCAATGCTCGCATGTAAGGTTTACTGTTTTTATTCCCAAGTCGCAGTTAAATCTTTATAAAATTATAGTTCTTTCAGCTTTATAAATTTACATTGTATACGTGTAACTCATTTCTTGTCTTGTCCACATTGAAGAGAAAAGCACAATCTCGTTATTCGAGTCTTCATTCCTTACTGCCTGGTGTTTATTCGTTTTAAATGCAGTGATAGTGGCTGGAAGTAAACCATCAGGGACTTCACTAAGCTGTGTGTTTGTCAGCTAATGGCCTACCCTACCTAGGCAATCACAATTCCAGCAGTGTAATATTTGAAGGGTTACCTGTTCCTTAACTGCTGGGTAAGGGAAACAAGGACTCCAGAAATCAGGCTGGAGAACATCAGTACATTGTAAAAAGCAAACGTCCACAGAAACGAGAAGTGTCAGCAAATAGCAAAATACATTATTGTTAGTAGCTTAACATTCATGATCAGCCATTCACATTGTGGAACTTGTAAGTTGTTGTTCTGCTTTATAAAGACCTAAAGCCTTCACACATCTTTGACATGTATATAGCCGGAGCTGGGCGTGTTATAGATACATGTAGTTTCAATGCAATGTTTTGTTGTGGAACACTGAGTATCGCACCTATGATTTTACTAGTTATTGTGTACATACTTGCTTGAAGGCTCATGTGTATGTGAAAAATCATGATATTCATAAAATATTTTATAACTAGCATATATGTATTTACCTAGCGGAATAGTTTGATTTCTTTTTTCATTTTTGTATACTTTTAAATTATTCACACCGATCATTTGCAATGTGGTCTGCAAAATTTAGAAACCTTTAAAAATTCTATCTTACTTTTAATAACAATTTATTATTGTTATTATTAGAACTTACAAAGTGAAAGTAAGTGATATAAATGTGAAACAATTGTAATCCTTGTTTTTAATTCCATGGATCTTAGAATGAAGGTAAGCTTCTTCTACTGAGCAAAGAAGCTATACTCTTTTGTTTAGTAAGAGTCGTCAAAACTTTGTCATTAAACAGTAAATCCGTTCAGCTAAAAGAGACCTTCGGAAAGACCTTACAACGGGCCAACTTGTTTAATGTTTAGTTCTATTTTTATAATCAACAGAACACCACAGAAGCTGTAAAGAGTTATCATTTGTCAGTGCTCTTTTGTAGGTTTTCCATTCCTTCATTCCAAGAGCTCAACCGTCTTCATTTCAACTTAAGTGACCAAGTAAGGCTCTCATGGATGCAGTGTGCCCGGGTGGGGTACTCCTTGGAATTTTTGGTGGGGGTGTGCCGCCCACATCTCCAAATCCAGACCCAATTTCAGACCAAGAAATGCCATTTCCCACACCCGTTTTCAGACCTGGCTTCAAAAATCCACACCCGTTTTCAGACCTGACCTTGTACGTGATTAAGCATAATAGGTAAAATTTAGCTGGAATGATATATTCTATCTTTCTCCGTTTCTCTCTCACCAGTTACTCGCCCTGGTTGCTGGGAAGAAAAATAAGTTTATAAGCTTTCGTGAATGTTCCCCCGATAACCATACCCAATTTCAGACCTAATAAATGTTCAAAATCTATACCCATTTTCAGACCAAAACGGCTCAAAAACCATACCCTTTGGGGCGGCACATACCTATACACCTTATATAGGGGAGTACCCCCCGGGGGCAGTGTGTCATTGAAAAATTTTCAATCATTAAGGTTTTAGCTGATCCTATGATCCCTTTGGCTTTCCCTTGTTAAGCACCTCCCGAGTCTTATCAGTGAATCACTAAAATGCTTGGCCATAGGAAACGTTTTTTAGCTTCGTTTATCAAAAGCCTTGAACGTAGCCGGTCGTGAAACCGTTTGACTTAACAGTCGAATAGGAGAACCAGCACAAACTGTATTGCAATCAGTTTCTGTATTAACTGAAATAATTTACTCAATTCTTATTAGTACCTTCCTCTTTTAGAACGAAGGTTCTGCTGATTTGCGCTTGTTATAATTTGGGTTTTGTACCCGTGCTTGTGATTGATCATTATCATTTGAACCTCATTCACTCACGACCTCTCGTTCCAATGTGATCCATTTAATTGGGCCCTGTTGAATCCTCTTTGTCATCAGAGCCATTTGTTAGGATGTTTACTAGAATATAAGCACCCATCAGCACGAGGCAAAATGTTCCAAATATGGAAAATGTCGTGGGAGCTCCAAAGGTACTTATTAGAAAACCACCAATGAGCTCCCCTGATCCGTGACCAAGACCCCAGTGGACGCCATGTAAAATACCTAAGCGGAAGATCCATAGGGAAATTAAATTTGGTTGTTGTCCCTAGCTATTAGAAAAATATATTAGCACATTACTACCTTAAATAGCATTAAAACCATCGTTTTATTGAATGCCGGGGAAAAGGGTGCAACTGGTTTTTAGCGTCTCATATCAGTCCACACAGGCTCGAACCACAGGGCTCTTGGCTTGTCTTTTAGATGAAGGAAGGCATTCAGAAATGGTATTTAAATAATGTGAAGGAGCAATATGTTATATCCAGAAGTACCGTAACAAGAGAAATGACTATGAAAAAGATTGCAAAAATGACTAGAGGCAATACTCGAGCTTTGCACACAATTTGTATTGTCCAGGAAATAGCATACTTAGGAGAAAATTGAACAAAACTTACCTTGCAATGTTACAGAAGCACCCTTAACAGAATGAGTTCCAACGTAAGACATCATGGCGGCCCAGACAGCAGCTGTAGTGATACCAGACAACAGTTCCACAGGGAGAACAGTCCAAGGGTTGGAAACAGATGCATAGTAGAATAATCGTATGGAGTAGCATGTCAAGCCAAGGTAGAGCACTCTTACGGTGCCGAGATAGGAAATCAACTTGGTAGAAAGGAAATACAGCGTTACTTCAGCAACGCAGTTAATTGCTGTCATGATGCTGAAAAGAATCTGGGTGCCACCCAAGTCTTTTAAGTGCCAAAAGAGAAACACTCGGATGAAACCCATTGTTATGCCGACGTAGAACGCGGTTACTAAAAACATGGCATGTTTTGGTCGTGTAAGGAGGATGAGTCCAGCGATTATACCCCTGGAACCCCCTTCAGCTTTCTCTTTACTTTGATGACTGTCATCTTTCAACGACGTTGCGCCCTCGTTAGTTTCTTCGGTATCAGTTTTACCATTATTGTTAAACTCAAATCTGGATCCTATCACTAAAGCAATGATGTTATAAACCACATACATTGCAAAGCATGGATAGTAGTTCACGTCTTTCCGCCTGGCGCTTCCTGGAGGACAAAGGTGGGTGCGGCTGACGGCAGAGCCGACAATGAACGCCATAGATCCATAGCCGACGGATCCCCACATCCGCTGCTTACCATATTTGTGCGTATCATCATTCTGCTTCAGCATGTTCACGGTAGCAGTGTCTGCGAGTGTAAGACTTGGACAAGACAGTATGGTTGTAAAGATTGTTGCAAGAAGCAAGTAAAGAAAGATAAAAGCGTTTTTTCTTGAAGGGGTCCTTTTGGATTTCTGACCCTGTAAGGCGATCATATCTGATTGAGACCATGGAGTTTCTTCGAGAGATTCGTCTGCCATTTCGGAGACGCCGTCCAAGGAAATTGTATTATTTGAGCCTTGTTGTGCTCTTCGGCCGGTTTTCACGTTAAATCCTTTCAACTTCAAATCCTCGTTCAAACTATCCAACTTCATGGTTTCCTCCATCGAGGAAACTTTTCCACTCAATCTAGGTATATGGGAATTTCTCCACTCGTTTAATAGTTTTCCTTGCTTCAGTTTTGATTTTTTACGTATTTGAGTGTCTACTTCTGGAATTGTTTTCATTTTCCGTGTTGGCCTTTCGTCGGCTTGACGGAACGGAAATGACTCATATTGTATGGCGCTTCTGCTGATTTTGGAATATAGGCTACCATCAAACTCCTTTGGCATGGCTCGACGACTGACGCTTGCTGTCGATTCAGTCTCACAAATATTGATGGGAACGAGAGCGTAGGCAACCATCCCTGAAATAACAGCAATCATAGATACAACAAACAACAGTTTTCCCTTCTTGAATCGATCAGCAACGCACCCCCAAAATGGAATGAAGAAGAAAGCGATGTAAGGCTTCATTCCAGTAATGGCACCGATTTGACTAGCGGGCAACTCCAGTTGCTTGAAGAAGAGAGCTAGGTATGGCAACAGCGACCCTTGGGCAGAGAAGAAGAAAAAATAGAACCCTTTGGATACCAAATAAACTTTGTTGATAGCACAACCTTCTTTGTTCTGTTGATCGGTTTGAGTGTCATCGTTGATGTCCTCGGTTTCCTCGGGAGCCTTTTCAGTCATACTTTTCTTTTAGGATGCGAACCTTGAGATTCCCTGTGATATATAGAACGGAGTAATTTAGACTAGCTGTGAACAAGGATCATGAACTGTTTATTGTCAAACGCGATGAATAAGTTATTAAGCCCACGTGCAAGTTCAAGTGCGCATCAGATAAATGATGATTGTTTGCGGGTGGTTTGCTGGTTAATGCGGGTGCCAGTGAAAGCTACGGGAGGACAGACCTCTTTTCTTGCAATCAGCCTGATATTTTTTAAGTTAACCATTCTTTCAGATTTGAAAATTTAAAATTGCAGCGATTTAAATCGCCCTGTTCATTTCAGTTTATTTTATGAATTTATTACTTTCAAAACTGGATCATGAGGTCAAGAAGGTGTGGCGGTGTGAACACAAACATTTTAGCTAAGCTTCGATTACACGATAGAAGGTTTTAAAACTGCTTAATTGCTCTTAGAAATTACCCGAGGCGTATGAAAGGAAAAGACCAGTGTTTCAGGGAGAATTGTTTTTCTACAATATTACATCACACCGAGATCTCGGAGTACTGGGGGATGTGTCTATATGTTGGATATTGCGTTAATCCGTACGTATAAACAATTCTGTTTAAGGTTTATGTCCTCACTATCGCATGCTTTTCTTTACTGAAACATCTCGTACAAAATCTTCTCTCATTTTCCCAAACCACCTCATTTCATAACTAATTTGCTTATATAAAAATGGAGCTTAGTGGAATCAAACGCGCTTTCTTATTGGCTAAATGGCAAAATCTAAAATTTGCCCGGCGGGATTCAATTGAGAAATTTCAGCTCGCTTTCTCTGCTAATAAGAAGTTACTTTGACTTGACGTTCTCTACTGATTTATTTTATATGATCATCAAATAAAAATACTTTCCCAACATTCACAACAGACCATTAAGAAAGAGGCGTAGAGGGGTAAATTTTAAGTGAGTAAACTTTGTGTCATTTTCGATTTAAGCCAAGTGTTGTGTGTGAGAATAAAACATTTTCTATCCACGGTTTAATTTATTTAAGTCCTGATTTTGGCATTGAAGGTATTGATATGAAATACATTACAAAACCCTCCTTTGGTTTAATCTGATTATTTCAGTTTCCGTTTATTGATCTTGGTTGTAACCTGGGGGCAACTCTTGCTAGTTAATGACTATATATGAACCCCAAACTCTAGTACTTTACCAAAACATCTAATTGCGAGTCCATTAGGAAATAGTTAGTTTTGCTTTCCCTCTGTATAACTAACTCTGTATCAGTAATTAGAAAGTGCATTTAAGTGTTTTACTTGTCTAAAGGTTCTTATGGAAGTAGTTGCCACTTAAGGAAAGAAATGGCTAAAGATCGTGGAAACCGTGCTTACATTTGGGTTTGAACTTTTGAGTATGACTTGCGAGGCCAATTAAGTGCAGGTGTAGGCACAGCGTGTAAAATAAAAGGAATATTTTTATTTTTGGTTTTGCAGTGTGTTGTCACATCACGTGCAAACTCTCTTTCATGCTTTTCGGCTGCCCCTGAGAATTGGTTCACACCCCACAGTGCTGATCAAAATTCAAGTCATGGAATTGAGTGTATATGCTTGTGCCGTTCGTGTGAGTTAGCCTTTAGACCAGGGGGTTTTATGTTAAGAGTACCGGCAATGTCCTGAAGAATTCCTAACTTGGTTACTGATTCCCACATTTACTAAATTTTTTTCATGATACCAAGCTATACGAAGTGTGGACAAACAAGTATATCAAAGCTCGCATAACAATGCAGAAAGATTTAAGAGATCAAAAGGAACTCGCACAACCCAGTTCAAACTTCTTATTTAAAATCATCCAGTATAATGACATTTTTTAAAGTGAAGCCATCTGAACGATTCTTAAACAAAAATTAAACGTTTTTACAAAAAGCCTTGCATCAATCGACATACTGTGAAAACACACAGTGTTTATGGTAACAATTTCCCAATACGAAAAAGCAATTAACAGCCACCAGCGGCTATCATAAGAAAGACCCCTCTCGAAATGGCAGCTACACTGTGAACCAAAACAATCGAAGAGAAACTTACCAGTTTACTGTGAACTACTGTTGATATGGTATTTGGTTGGAAAGTTTAGAAAAGTACCTTATAAGTAGCTGGGACAACGAACTAATAGTGTCTCTGTTTGTGAAAACGCTCAATGACTATTTTTTCACTCTGGTTTTGGAATTAAGACACTGGTAAAATTAAAGCTGTCATTTGAGAAGAGGCTTTCCCTTCAGATCCCTTTAATCTATTCTAAGAAATTATCTTTTTCCTTCATCATCACTTATATCTGAGGACTCGGAGTCTGCGCTGCAACCTGCTTTACCGTCTCTGGACCTGCAGAGGTAATTAATCAAAATGTACACGCCTAAAATAACTATGCACAAGACACCGAAAATAATAAATGTTGTTGGCGCTCCGTAATGATGCACCATAATGCCCCCGATCACCTCACCGGCACCATAACCGAGTCCCCAGTGCACACCGTGCAAAATGCACTGCATTGTTGTTGCGGCGCCTGGGCCTGAGTTAATGCTGACGTACGATAGGCAAGCAGCCCATACTGCCGCTGTTGTAATTCCGGGAAGTAATTCTACAGCAAGAACCATCCATGGGATGGGGATAGCTGAGTAGTAGAACAGTCTTATTGAGTAACAAATTAATCCTAGATATAAGACTCTTGCGTGACCGATTCGTTTTATAAGTTTGGCTGAAAGAAAGTACATACTGACTTCGGCAAAACAGTTAACGGCGGAAATTATACTAAAAAGAAGTTGGCTTCCACCCAGGTCCTTGAGATGCCAAAACAGAAATGTCTTTATGAATGCCATGAGAAATCCTAAGTACAAGGCGGTGAATAGAAACATGAGATATGTTGGACTCTTCAAGGCTTGTAGCCCAACACTGAGACTTGCACCACGTGACTTCTTCGTTTTCTCTTCGAACTTAAATTGCGTGGCTGTTAACAAGCCCAGAAACATTAACCCAGCGAAAGTGTAAAAACAAGGAATGTAGTCGACAATCTCGTAGTCTTTGTCTTTGCCGCACTGGTGAGTTGTTTTCAGGGAAGCGCCGACAACGAAAGCACCAACCCCCCAGCCGATTGACCCAGTGAGTCTCTGCATGCCGTACTTGTGGGTTTCCGAACCCAGAAGTTGTAGCGTTGCGGTGTCCACCAAAGCTAACGTCGGCGCGGAGATCAAAGTACCGAAGAAAGTTATTAAAAATAAAGTCATAAAACACTGGGTTGTGTCCAGTTCCACCCTGACCTTGGTCTTTTCGTCTAGATTGATGAAAAGTTCAAGGGACCAAGGCTTGGGGCCTTTGTAAAAGTATGGCATATAAGATGCTTGATGTTTATCTAGCTCCACCATCTTGTCGATACCTGGCTCGGGAAACTCATAGTTCGGACTGTCAATCACCGGTCTGTGTATGTCAATTAAGCTAGAGTATTTTGGAGTAGACATGTTACAATATCGTTTGACCACTATCTTGTTTTCTTTAGGTCCTGGGACTAAACTAAGGGTGAAAGTAGATGTAATCAAGGCAATGATAGAAATTACCATGACTACCTTGCTCTTCTGGCACTTGTCCACTATGGCGCCCCATATTGGAATAACAAGGAAGTTCACAAACGGCTTTAAACCCATGAGAATTCCTACTTCACTCGGTGAAAGCATCAGCTGTTTAAAATATAAAGCCAAGTACGGAAGCAACGATCCCCAGGCGGAGAAAAAGAAGAAGTAGAAGGCTTTTGGGATTAGAAGTTTGCGATTTACATTCGGGCAACAGCGCTCATCTTCATCCGTGTTTTCGCGATCAATTATGGCTTCCTTGTCTTCACTGGACATTCTTGCTAAGTGTTCCGCATCGACGTATTATTCGTTAATTGATGGGCAATAAAATGCGATGTTTGAATCAGTAATAAATGGATGGAGGTTTCCTGCACAGGAGGCCAAAAAGTTGAATTCTTGTCTGGGCACGTAACATTTTCAAATTTGTCTTTCTTGTGTCAATTCGTCCGTTTGTGGCTCTCGAGTGACAACATGTGAATTTTTTATGTTCACCACCCTAACAGGTGCTGTGTTGTTTAGCAACACAAGCCATTTCTTACATCAGCCAATATCTGTCCGCCTTGATTTAAACGAAAACAAGAAAATCCAAAGCGTTTGCCACTTTAAGTAGTTTCAAAACTGACAAGACAGAAAATAAGGCTAATGAGGAGCCTGCAGCAATTTCAAATGTATTTCTCTTATCCAACATTGATTTTAAGCTTTGAAAGCGTGGGAATTTTCGCTTAAATGTTTGTATTTTTCATCTTACGCTCTGACGTTTTTAGAAAGCGTGCGAACTTCACACCCATAGTGAGAAATCACCCAAACGATCACTCTTGAAATATGGACTCGACAAAACCACTCTTTCTAATTTTGTTAGATTCATTGGACAGAAAATAGACAGTACGGCTTTATTCATACAATGTGGTAATCTTGGGAATTGAAAAATTCTCTTCCATGAAGAGAATTTTTCAATTCTCTTCATGGAAAATAGGAAGAGTTCATAAGTAAAGTTGTTTAATAAATGTAAATTATGATTTTAAGATCTATTTACAAGTTTTTGTTAGGGTTTTAGTCTATATCAATCTTTATTTATCTTTGAATTCACTAAAATTCGTTTAGCATTCCTTTGCTGAGACCAAGGCCACCCGAACATTTAACAGGTGGCTATTTTCTTGCTCGAAAATGTAGATTATAGTTCTACGGCGAATACGTTTTTACCTTACTTGGAGTACCATTTAGTAGGGAAGAAAAATACATAACAAAACACGAATTAAACTTTGACGTGCCTCAAAGCTTCCATTTGGTATTTTGATTGGACTATTATTGGTGATAGAAGCATTCATTATGAGCAAATACTCGCCTCTACCATTGCTTATTGGTTTACAACAATACTCTTCAGTAATTAACCAAAAACATTAACCCCCCCCAAACCAGAAGTATTAAGCTTTCTCAATTTTGTTGCATGATTCATGCAGATTACTATGAAAATTATCGAAAGATAAGTGGTTTCATTGAATGGTCTTTTCGCAAGCCTTTTCGTAATGCTTAATCACATGACCGTGAGAGTCTGGTGATAGTTAAACAGAACGAGACGTAAGTGTATTCCAAGGTACCCTTTAGAGGGCCCAGTTGTTCAGAGGGTGGATGACGCTATTCTCTTGATAAATTGTTTAGATAAACTGTTTAGGACATAAACTATATATGCCTTGCATTGGATAGCGATAGACGAAGACTGCGCTATCTCTCCTTACATGCTCATATTAAATCATTTAGAAGACTGAAGCAAAATTGAAAATTATAAAGATGGTTCAAAACTGTGTGAAAATGACAAGTAGTTTCACGCTTTTTTGGTGGCGTGAAATGCATGATACCTTTTACTAGTTCTTAACTCGTTCCCAAACTATTGTTTCAGTCTTTAGGGTTAGGGTTAGGGTTTCCTAGTAGCTCTCGATTCGTAAAACCAAAACAAAATTTATCACGTGTAACATAACAGCAATACAAGCTCTGGCAGGTTTACTTTGCGCAAAATTGCACAGTTAGGCAATCTAATGCTGTATGAAGTGTAGGGAGAGTGACATAAGTTGTTTTTAGTTTTTTTTTACGCGAATGGCGAAAATGCGTTTGCTGTTACCATTATTTCGGCATCAAAGAATATTTCTAAATACTATCTGTGGTAAAAACAACTCGCGGAAAAATGGTATCCTCTTATACCATCGCGCAAACGCAAAACAGAGCAAAAGCGTAACGGCGCTGGGTCGAGTGATCCTCTTGGAATGAATACGATGAAGGGAAAAAGCGATCACCAAACTCAGTGTCAGATCTAACAAGCTTTTTTTCAATTGTGTCCTTATAATAATTGTTTTAGGATCAAATACGCTCGGGAAAGGACAAGCTCACCTCACTCATTTTGACTGGGTCAACTTTACGTTCGAGTCGGGTTGAAGGCGTTTCTTTTGTTTTTGTCATTTTCCCTGTTCGCGAAGCTCCATATCATTATTTACACTCGATAAACATTTTTTGCTGATAGGCATTTTACGAGCCACATAGTGAATATTCAGTGCTGGAACTTTGTTTCGTTTTATTTTAGCTAAATTGCATTACTAGATTTTACAACTAAAGACACACATATGAAAACAAGAGATGAAGCTTGTAATTAGAGCCAATACAAGGAATATCTTTACTTGGAATCAGTCACTGAAATCATTTTTAGGCAATTCGCACAGTTAGTATATGAGCTAAACTCATTATTAGTCTATACCATATGACCTACGTCAGGTGCGCTCTGATTTTGACTTTAAGGCCTGCTTACGTAAGGAAAAATGCCATTTCTTTTGTTTTTGTCAATCACCTGTATACCGATTAAAAATCTGTTTTAGTTGATTCAAATTTTCTACGAAAACATTAGCTAAGAAAACACAAACTGCACCTAATCCGAACACTTTAAAAGCATTTCCTGAGCCTAAAAAGTTGATCATTACACCTCCAAGCACTTCACCGCATCCATAACCAAGACCTCTGTAAAACCCATAAAGAATGCCCTGATGTGTTGTGGCATTGTCACTGGTCGATATTTCATTTACGTATGAAAGCATAGCTACCCATGCTAAGGCGTTTGTTATTCCAGGCATGAATTCCAAGGGCAGAACAAACCATGGGTTTGACAAGAACGAATACCAGAGACATCGCATAGTAAATCCTGCGGCTGCAAGATATATGACTCGGGTGTGTCCCATACGTGTGATGATTCTGTCCGATATAAGATACACAGAGACTTCAGCAATGCAGTTTACAGCTGCAATGATGCTAAAAAGTAACTGTGTTCCACCCAGATCTTTTAAATGCCAAAATAAAAACGTTTTCATGAAAGCGTTCAAAATTCCAAAATAAAATGCGGTGAATAAGAACATAATGTACTTTATGTTGATACTTTGTTTGAAGCTATCAATTATTCCAACATCTTTAGCCTCTTTAGCGTCTTTTGATTCGTAGGCAAACTTAAATCTTGTGGATATAAAAAGTGCAAGAAGCATTAAGGCTCCGAATGTATAAAAACAAGGCGTGTAATTGACTTCGGATGGTTTGGTAAAAGGATTAGGACAGTGGTGACTTAATGTCACCAGTGCACCGACTAGGAATGAAGCTATTCCCCATCCAACGGATCCCCACAGCCGCTGCTGCCCATACAGATGCACGTTAGGTCTCAAAGTTTGCATTGTGACTGTGTCAGCCAGCGCCAAGGATGGAGACGAGATGACGTTGCTGACCAAAATAATGATGAATAATATCGCGAAAAGTTCTTTTGTACTGGGAATCCGTGACGTATTCTCTTCTTTAGTGGTATAGACCAACGGCCAAGGCTTCCCATTCACCATGGAGGAGACAAAAATGAAATTCTTCCAGTACGTAGAATAATTCCCATCTTTAAGAGAAATTCTGGATGAATTGTCTCCGCCTTGGACGGAACGCGATATGAGATTCAATGTACACAGACGCTCAGCTGGTGCTACTAAAGACAGAGAAAACTGAGACAATGCTGTGACAAGCAGCGACAACAGGAGAACTGATTTCCCTTTTTTAAATTGATCCACAAAGGCTCCCCAAAATGGGGTACAAACAAACTCGACAAAGGGCTTTAATCCCATCAGTATTCCCACCTGGGAAGGCGTCAGTTTCATTTGTTTGTAGAACAATGCAAGATAGGGCAACAGTGCACCCAAAGAAGAAAAATATAAGAAGTAAAATAGTTTAGCTGGAATAAGTTTTCGGTCGATTTCTGGGCGGCATTTCTTCTTATTATCATCGAAAACTGGATCTCCATATTTGTCTCTGCGTTGCTCTTGTTTACCAAGTTCGGCCTTTGCAACCAAGCTCATAGTTTGTTTGGATTTTGGTTGAAGTTTGATCAATCTTCTTTTCTTCGCAAACGGAATATCGGATAAACAGTAAGCTTGATTTTCCTGTTGAAAGTCGCTTGTCTTGAGCTTCTCTTTAGCTTTTATTGCCCTGCAGTGATATTGATGCTCGTGGAGTCTTCAGTCCATTCTAAGCTTCTATTGAGGGTTTTTCTGATATTCATTTCTTTAAGTACTAGTTCTTAGCGCAGTAAAGTTAACTTATTAGCGCAGTTTCTGACTTGTTGCACACCTAAAGTCGTTAACCACCCGTTATCACCCGCGCCATGTCCTTATCAAATTTCCGAGCTAGTCTCACGGATTTTTATTTATCATAAACTAAATGATTCATAGAAACGAAATACGATAAATAACGTTATTAAGGAAGTTAACAACTAATAAAACAAACGGAAAGTGAAGCGTACCTTGTTCCTTACTTACGTGCATTGATAGTGTGAAAATTTCCCCGACTTTTTTTTGACATACGCGGGGTCAAAACAAATTACAAATAGAGTCGATTTAAGGTTTGTAAGGTCTCTTGTGTTGCTGTTTACAATTTGTCTCATTCGCATTGTAAGCATAAAAATAGCCAAGCAAGCCTTTCCAAACTTCTGATGAGGTCCATGTTCCGGACGTAGGAACTGCCATATAAAAAGGACGGGTGTACTCGTCCTGCCTCTCAGGAATTAAAAAGCAGTTGTGGTAACTATTAGGATGTTAAGCCTCAGAATGCACACAGCAGGAGCTTCTGCAGTACATTTTAGGACATTGAGCCGAAAAAATTTATCAGGAGATAATGCTTTGTTTTAGAATTGGTACCTCTCAAGCCACGCCCACAAGACAGGATCTGGATAGCTCTTAGGGGTTCTTTTCAAAATTTCCGACGAGTACCCCCCGTCCTTTTTATATAGGAGTTCACACCCCCGGCCCAGTTTTCACTCATTCAATAGAAATAAAAATTAGAGTGCTTACTTTAACGTCCAACACAATGTTGAGTTAGAGAGAGTTCATTTTCGCTATGAAATAACTCACAGATTATTCATGGGAACTTTGTATTGAAGCTTGAAAGGGATTTGAACCCATGACCTCTGCGATACCCGTGCAGTGCTCTACCAACTGAGCTATCAAGCCATCTGGGAGCTGGTCACAGTGTGAGTTCGAATCCCATTCAAACCTGATTTTTTAGGCTTAAATCAAGTTGTGTATATAACTGTGATTATCATTGATGTCTCCAGATCTTTGTCCGCCGTTCAAATATATGATCTTTCATACATTTACTCATACGATTTATGCTGGAATGAGACACTGATATGTCAGTTTCCGGACATGGAAATTATTTTTTAAAGTGCACCTAACCCCTAAATTTTTTTTCGCTAAAACAATCCACTTACTGTTTAAACTAATTCGGTGAAAAAAATTTTGAATTTGATTGAATCCTCAATTTTCTATGGCTCGCCGAAAACGCGAAAATCGCCATCAAGAAATCGGCGCCATTTTGTTTCACGACCGAGTTCTGGGAGGAATGGGTCCAGCGGCAGTTGTGACGTCTACCCAGGAA
>OMLO01000343.1_pt1 | contig 29009 bp, 16 predicted proteins | sample 1674811 | NCBI WGS metagenome assembly OMLO01 (sample SAMN06265003, study PRJEB25207) | coral metagenome | isolation source: Coral host | place: Mexico:La Bocana,Puerto Morelos, Mexico | collected 2008-11-13
ATATTTACCTCGCCGCTTCGCGGCTTGGTAAATATCCACCACTATTCACCTCCACTTCGGTGAATAATTGTTAACTATTGTTACTTTTCAGATGTGGACGATTGTAACGGAACTGATGGTACTAATCCTTGCCAAAACAATGGAACCTGTATAGACGGCATAAACAGCTATTCATGCAACTGTACCGCTGGATTCATTGGGCCAAACTGTAGCCACGGTGAGACGTTTTCTGTATGTTAATTTATTCTGGCACTGTGATTGATCGAACCGATGTTAAACGCGGTCAATATTCTCACATCTAGACTAGGATCCAGAACGGTTCCGAAGGATGGGAGGAGTTCTGTATGGGAGAAGTTCAGCTGATATCGTTCGTGTTATGAAAGTCCTTCTTTCGTATGGTGTTCATAACCCCGTGATGAAAAATGATTACTTCGTTGCAATGTTTTATGTCTCACTGAATAAGGAATAAGGAAAATCATTTAATTTGGCCATACATTCCATAGAATAGAACATTTTTTACACGAACATCCCTAAATGTACCCATACCTCCGACGATTGCTTTTAGAGAATTTGAAAGAGAACGCATTCACATTTATAACTTACTGTTTTTTTTTAAAAATCCAACAGTTGACCCTTGCTATAACACCAATCCTTGTGAGAACGACGGCGCATGCTATGTAGCGCATGACTACAGTTTCTTCTGCGTCTGTCCAATTCCTAAAGCTTACACTGGAGATGACTGCGGTACCCAGAGTAAGTATTGTAGCTCATTATCATTTCCTTTTCCTTTTGCTAACACCACTGGTTAAATTTCAAATATTCAACTCGTATTTTGTATGAAAATCCAAATAGTATGTCTGCGCAAGTAGGCCTTTCCTGGTTCTTCTCCGAAAAAGCTAAAAAGTTGCTAAGAAATATGCGAAAAAGTTGCTCAAAAGTTGCTCAAAATTGAAAAAGTTATTCAAAAATTTTGTGAAGTTGCTCGAATATTCTTAGGACAGCATGTCTAACAATTGCTTTGTAATCAACATTAAGGTACAACTAAGCTCTTACCCAGGACTTTTCCCTTCTCGTGGCAGGGAAGGGGAGGGGGGCCCTAGGAGAAAGGAAAAGCTCTGGGAACGAGGTTCAGGCCAACCCAATTCTTGTAATTAATTACCACGTCCACATGATATCCATTCAAAAGGTAAAAATATGATTTTTACTAGAAAGATGTTTAGAATTTTAACCAAGATAATTTTAACTCGTTTAACAGGGGTTATTCAGCATTTTATTTCAAAATAGCCCAAAAGTTACCAAAAAAAGTGCTAGGTTTCCGAAAAGTTGCTAGAAGTTGTTCTCTGACAAAAAAATTGCTCAAAATCCTAAAACTTGCTAAACGGTTGCCGTGCAGAATCTGGAAAGGCCTATGCACAGGGCCGGCAGATTATAACAACAAAAATCGTAGTTTTAAGAATGTTGTCTTACTATTCTTTCACACCAGCACACTACAATTCACTAGAAGTGTTAATCCAAATAACTACTAATTTTAGGTTGGTATCTAATTCTGAACGAAATCACATTCAGTTACTGTGTTCTGACTCCAGCATACCCATGCATCACGTTACTTAGCAACCAGTTGCATGACGTCAGGCTACTTAGCAACCAGTTTTATGACGAGCGGAACTTAGGGACCAATTTCAATACGACACGTTACTTAGCTCCAGTAGCACCACTTTTCTCATCACTTTCATGAAAGAGAATCCTTTGGATTCATTACGAATTTCTTCAGGTAGCAGGATGACTAGTTCAACAAAATTTACACATACATTCTATACAGTGTATTTCTGGACAAAGTTGCTTTATTTGAGTCAAAGTCAATAACCAAATTGTTCCACACAGTTGCCTGTTTCTGGGACGTTATTTACCCTTATGGAGAAGAACAAAACGATCAGGAGATGGAAGTGGATTTGGTCAAACAAGGAGCTTGTCGACAAATAGACAACGATGAAGGCTTTTATTTCTATGACGTAAAGCGATACAAAGTGTTTGTAAGTTTGTCCTTTTCTTGAGAAATTTATGTGGTCTAAAAGGCGAATTAACATGACATATCTCCCCGGCAAATAGGCTTGTATTGCAATGTTTTATTGCCGTATTGCAGTGTTTTATTGCCGTATTGCAGTGTTTTATTGAAGTATTGCAGTATTGCAGTGCATACATAAAAATTCCCACAAGTTACATTACTTGATACTTTAACCTGTCGCGTGAGCTTGCGAAATGATATGCCCCATAATGCTTCTTTAGTCTCAAAGGTACCTTGATTTCCTCAGTATACACACTCACTTGAAGGCTCTTGGCTATACAAAAAATCAGGTTTTGAACGAAAGGAATGAAACAGAGCGAACCATAGACACTACAATTAATACCCAGGCCGGTCGCAGTAGTTCATGGTATAACACAGAAGAATTATAGACCCATTCCGCGAAGCACTAACAGAAAATGCGATCCAAGCACCTCACGTCACCAAGCCAATGATTATTTTTACATTTAACATCAGCTGGGCGTGACTTTTTTTCCACAGCCTTCTTTACTCATAATTAAAGTTTCTTCTTTCAGATTTGCCCCGACGGAACGATTCGTTTCGATAAGCGTTTAGTGCTAAACTCTGATCCAAAACCAACATGGGATACCGAGAACTTCCCGTTTAAAGTTCCCATGTTGTTTCCATACTGGTCAGCAATCGATCGTGAGCACTCGTTCTGTCCCAGTTCTCAAGACTGCTTATTCGATTATTCAAATCGTTCTGCTGTCTTCTACCAAGTTTATACCGAAGGTTCTAATGCTTCCTACACACTAGAAAGAGCCAATCAAGAGGTAAAGAACAGCACAGAGTTTTCTGATTTTTCAGCCACGTGGGTACTCGTGGTGACGTGGCTGCGACTTCGACCCAAGGTGCAGTCTGTGGAAGACGTCAAAGAAGATATTGTAAGTACTCTAAAATACAACAGACATCAAGATTTTTGGCGGAGTCTTTTTTTTTATTTGATACAGTAACAGTAGATATACAGTTTAAAAATATATATTGCTGTTAGAATGTGAAGTTACTTTGAGAAAACTAATTGCTGAAAATCGATATTGCATAGTACGCAGAATAGAGAAGTTTTCTTGTAGTGTTAATAGTAGTGTTAATAGTAGTGTTAATAACTCTTTTGTATTGTAAGTAGTGTTTGCAGCTATTATTGTATTTATTAAGTTTAAAAAAAAAGAAAATACAATAACGGTCGAGATGTTAATTCATAGTGTGGAAGAGTTGTATGAATACATTTAAGTGAATCGCGGCTTAATAGTATGATTTCTTAGATGTCAGCTGTTAAACCTGCGGGATAAACTTTCACCCTTTTTTCACACTGATAAAATCACTGTTCTTATTCTCCAATTTACAGACCAATACTTTTCAAGCTGTTATAATAACAGATGGAATCTACACGTTTCTGAAGTATCATTACCCATGTGGGGGCCTTGAGTGGGCATCACCGGCTTTTAGGTAAGTCAACAACAATTCTAAAGATGTAATACTATTCAAATCGTCCATTGGTTTTCCGCAGAGACCGCTCACTAGTCAGTCAGAAAAATCGGTTTTTTTACTAAATAGTTAATTAAGTTTGATCGACAATTTTGCTGCCAAACTCAATAAAATGTGATCACGTTTGTAATATAAGCTGTAGATTCCATTTTTTTTTTCTATTCTACATTAAAATATCACGATTCAGTATGTATCACGGGTCTCGCTTACTGACTGACTGATTGTAAATAACTGCATGATTTTGTAGTGACATCTACGCAGTAGCTGGATTCAACGCTGGAGATGAAGTGCTCAGTGACCGAGCTAGGTTTCCTACTCTTGAGGGGTAAGCGTTCGCACGTGTTAACGTACAAACAGAAAATAATTCCTAAAGAAAAATTGCCTGGCCACTTACTTTCAAATTCATGCAACAAACGATAGTCCATCTTAGACAAAAAAATTGAACATCCTCTAGTCGAAGGCTAGTACTCAGGGTCTGGGCTTAAAAGCTTTGAAAAGCATCTTTAATGGCTGTGGAGACGGTCTATACAGACTGAAGGGCTGGGATAAACTCTCCTTCTCTCCTCCTTTTCAATCGCGTACTCTGCCTGAATCTTATTATTAAGTTATAGATGTTGCTATCACTAAATCCCTTAAAGTGCCTATAACTGTTTTTCACTCAATGAAATTTCTGTATGGAACAGAGAAAAATTAAATGCCAAAAAAAGTTTTTAATTCGGTTAAAACGCTAATTTTTTTATGAATTTTTAAACGTCGTAAGAAGCGCGCTTTTTGAAAATACGACTAGCAGCAGAATCACTTAAAGAAGTCTGGGTATAGCCCAATTTGTGACGTCATTCCAGGCCACTGATCGCTTTCTTGTTTGAGACAGTCTTTGGTTCGGTTGCAAGAAAGAAAATGCAGGATAAATGCGTTGTTTTTGGGTGCAACAACAGGCCAAACAAGGAGAAGGGCCCATCCCCTCATCCAATTTCTTTTTACGGGACTGTTGTTACGGACAAACGCAAAAAAAAGAAAGAAGTGAGTCGACTTCGTAAAATTAAAGCATGCTCATTGGAAACCCACGACAGACCACGAAGTACTCGGCGGTGTGTTCGAAACACGTCCTAGATAAAGATTGCTCTGTTATGTTTTCTGGTTTGACTACGATTGAAATTTCCTATTGTTACAAAAAGTTTCCTTCATTGAAACTCTGTTTGGATCAATTATAGGAAAAAGGAAAAAGGAAGCACACCAATCAATCTACAATTGCAAAAAAAATCAAAATCTGTTTTCTGGTGGTACATTTTCCTGGATCTTAATTTTTCCCATGTTTCAGAGAATTACAGACAGTGGTACAGACACTTTGATCTCGTCCTAGAGGTTGTCAGTTCCATGCATGCAAGTGAGGTTCTGAAGTGAACATTATAATATAAATGTCACACTGCCTAGGCAGGTGACAAGAAGCCCAGTAGAACTTTTTTTTACTTGTTTAAATGTTGTATAACAGTTTCGGTCTGATTTCATACCTTCTATTTATCAGGTGCCCAACCTGGTTGACACAATTATATTAATAATTGCTGATCTTTTACCATAAATTATTCTGAATGTACAGTATTTACCATCATATCAATTATTGGCTTTTATAAATAAGTACAATTAATTTGTATTTGAAGTTGAAAAAAATTGTTATATATCCATCTTCATTGCATCTCTGCGATATTTTGCGAACCAAGAAGCTTCCCTGGTTCTAGCCTGTCTAGCTGGGGGAAGTTGTGGGCGAGTGATTTTGGTGGCAGAGCATCTTTGGGAGATCAGAAAATGGCTTATAAACCTGAAGTTAACATGTGATTTTTCTGGGATGACGGCCATCTTGCCAAACCGAGTTTAATGTTATACCGTGGGGCAAAAATAGGATAAACCAGAAAAAAATTTGATATAATACAATCTAAAATTATATGTCCCATTCCCTTATAGAAACTGCAGTTGGTTGCCGCAGTATTATCCCAAAGCCTAACTTCAAAACACATGTAACAAGCACCAAAGTATATTTGATCCCCCTGTTTTCTACTTCAGTGAAAAGACACTGCTTGTTTTGCGTATCAAACAGTGACGTTAATTCGAGATCAATCGACTTTAATATGTACTATATATTGAAGCAGCAATTTATCGAATCTGCCTATTGTATATGACATGTTGCGGGGTGACAGCCATTTTGCCAAAGGGTAGAAATTGAGACCTTTCACAACAAAATAAAAGATTGAAATAAACATTTACAAACATTAAAATCTTACCTTACATTTTGCTTTAAGCGTGAGGTCACAACAATGAATAAAATCGAGGTAGCAAGCAAGAGAAAATTCGCACGAACTTTGATGCACTGCATACCCTCCCCCCCCCCCTCCCTCCCCGCTGCGTTTTGAGTCGTCAGTCGGCTTACCGGGAATTTCCGTTCTATTAATACTCCTTAAGGAATTCTCAAGCTTTTAGGCGAATACTTCGCATTTTTTAAATTCAACATTTCTCGGTTTTGCCAGGAAGTTTTAATTATTTCCTCCATTTATCTCAAACCTTTTTCTTTATAGATCGGCGTCAGCAGGAGCGACAGGACTTTCCACTTCCAAACAAGATGAAAATTCAATCACCACTGGAGAGTTTTTTTTCAGAATTGAAACAAGGACGGGTGCAGATAGTGAAACACAGTGTAGAAAGTGGGTCACGTTTCAAGAGAATAATGTAAAAAGTCTGATAACCGTGACAGCAATAGATTTGCCGAGATGTCCATGTTTGTTATTTCAAGCCCTTTTTGATAGCAGATTTTTTGGCTACTTTTTCGACTCACTCCCGGACAACCTATGTTTTTACTCTATTTTCCCACCTTTTATTTTTGGAAGCGAAGTAGAGGGATTTGTTTTCCAAAAGTGTTGCTATTCGAAGACATTTTTTGGCGCGCTTGTTGTAGACGATGTTGGCGCTGGAAGCGCTGAACTTTTTAACACTCGTCTACCGGACGGTATATTGGATGACATCGCTGCAAAACAGGTCTGTTGCTATGGCTCCCCAAACTGTGACAAGTTCTACTCTGTAAGGCCATCCCAGGACTGTACGGGATACGGTCTACTTCGAAGAGGTAAGTGAAGGTTTTATTTTTCGGTCCAACACGATAATACTTTGAATTGCTGCTAATTGAAGGCGCTCTAATTTTTGGCCTTCAAAGACTTCGACATACACATAACATTTTGTCTTGGACAATTCTGTCCAATTGCCGAAGAGGTACAGCGAGGGTAACCTGTATGTGAAGCAATAATGGACAAGCATTCAATCTGCTAGCTGCTTCATGCTACAAAACCTAGGCTCACAACTCAAAGGCCTAAGCTAATGAGCCCAATATAGGCCTTATACCTCATTTACACTAACTAAACTAACTATATCAGGCTTAGGTTTTTCCATTTGTTGATAACCTTTTTGCAGTCATTTTGAGAAGAGAATTTCAAACCATCTTGCTACCATATTTAACTCAAACAGGTTATGCACCTCTTTAAGTCGCGGAGGTTAAAAAGCAACTAAGCTTGCCCCGATTTGAGATCATATGAGCGACATCCGCGCCACGTGATTAATATCTTTACGTTTTCTTGGGGTTTCCGAAAACTGGAGTGATCTAAAAATTTCTTGAATTTAGAAAACCTACATGGGTGATTAATTGCACTATTTTCTCTTTTGAGTCTGATAGTCTCTTACCTTTTTGAGACAAAAAATTATAACTATAATAACTTTTATATGGCTTAAATAATTTGTAAAATGGCTAAAAATTATAACATTAAGCATAACCGCTGCACTTAGGTTGCTTATATTAACAACGACTTTAATTTCTTTTCTAGTGTGGTTTTTTGGAGATCCACACATAAAAACACTGGACGATAAAGATTACACTTTTAACGGTATCGGAGAATACACAATGGTTGACGCCTACAACAGCTCGTTTGTTCTCCAAGCAAGAACTGCTTTGGCTCCAGGGAACCGTAGCATAGCAACGGTCTTCTCAGCAGGTGCGGCTAAGGAATCTAACACCAGCACAGTTGAAGTCAGGGCTAAAAACGAAAGTAAGAGCAACAAGAGCTTTTAATTTATTATTTATTATATATTTTATGTGCGTCGTTTTTTTCCCAGCATTTTCAACTTTGGATAGTGTTACAGAATTGAAGGATTCCCATCCCACATAAAAAGGACAGGGTTCTCGTCCTACGTTTTCAAGGGGTTGAAAAACGCGATGTTTATACCTTGTACCTCTTAGTGTGTTCGGCGCCAAGAGGTCCACAGCGGGAGTTTTTGCAGTACTTTTAGGGTGTTGAGCTGAGAAAATTTGAAAGTAGATAATTATATTACTTTAGAACTGGTATCTTTAAGGGGTGAAACAACTTCAAGCCAGGATAACAAAACAGGATCTAGGTAGGTGCCTCTTAGGGTATCTTTTCAGAATTTTAGACTATATTTGATCTTGATATGCAGGTGATTTGGAACTATACATCAATGGCGTACTGTTCGCTGGATATGACGATCTAACCAACGTGAGTACAGAGATTGGAGGCAACTTGAGGGCCGCCAGAAAAACTGAAAAGTGTCTTGACGTGACTTTCAAGTCTGGAACTCAGGTGCAATTCTGCGTAGACAAAGGCTTGATGACGTTTGTGGTGACATTGAGCGATGAGTATTTCAACAAGACCAGAGGACTGCTCGGAACTTACAATGGCAATCCAGAAGACGACTTTACCTTGCCAAATGGAACTGTTCTTTCGCCTGACTTGACTTCAAGTGAAATTCATTATGATTTTGGTTTAGTGTGTAAGTGTTCCCATTAAGAATAACTTAGACATCACAAACGTTTGAGCGGGGAGGAAGGAAATTCTTAAAATGGCTTTTTCGTAACACTAAAACATTCTCAGAGATTGAAAAACCCATTCCACTTGTAAGTGTATTACATTTGAACCTGAATTATTGAATTAATTCACTCGATTCCTTGAGCCTACGTGGTTTTAAAATTTTGGGGCAGCTTGTAGCATTGACTGGTAACATCTTTCTGGGGCTTTTACAAGGCTCATAGATAGTTATATACAGTTTTAAGTTTAAGACTATCCAGGCCACGTTTTTCATACTAATTGTGTATTATTGTACTTGCTTAAACTTGAAGACATTCATTCAGTACATCTGGGTCAGTTTATGCGCTCGTTTAAAAAAACTCTCTTCTCCCCCAGAAATTTGTAAGCATATTCACAACAAACAATCATATCCATGGTTACTACACAAGGCAAGCACACTCCTTCCGTCCTCTTTAATTAAGAACCAATATCCAGCAAATCTGCGTTTTCATATTGGTCCAAAGTACTTTAACTCTCTTCCTCTTCAGATCACTGGTTCTTCATCTCTTGGGTCCTTTAGGAAAAAACTTAAAACATCAGTTATCAGTAATTACTTATTTTGTTAAGCGTACAAATATGGCTTGTCAATACGTTATTATCTATAATGAGGCGTAGTTTTAGTCATCTGCTATAAGTCTGCAAGCACCGTGATTTTTAGTAGGTTTTCTCGCCATTTTGTATACTAATACTGATTCTACAATTGTTATTTTTCGTTGTTATACAATTTAGGGCAAATAACGGACGAAGAGTCGCTGTTCACATACGGACAAGGTCAAAGTGTTGCAACCTTTGCCAATGCAAGCTTCAAGCCCATGTTTGTGGATCAAATCCGGTGGGAGGATAATGCCACCAGAGATGCAGCCATGTTGGCGTGTGATGGTGATGTTACCTGTTTGTTTGATGCTGCATCTACCAGTGATGTCTCCTTAGGAACCAACAGCAAAGATATTAACGTCCAGTTGGTAAAAGAGAACGAAGAGCTTGGTAAGCCATTACCTGTGTGATTCTGTTTAGAACTACAAAACCCGAGGCCCTCCTCTCACCTAAAAAACAAATGTTTTTCGTTCCTATCAAGACAATATCCATACGGCTTCGTTATCTCTACATCCTAGAGCAAAAATTTGCTGTCCTATCCTACCCGTACTGAGAGGTATGAAAGGTCCATTTTCCCAGTACAAAACACCACTGCAAAAATTGGGAAATGTAACGTCAAGCATCTATTACCTCTTTAATGTAAAGCAAACACGCTTAACTTCACTATTACAGACACAGTCAAAATAAATGTGTAGCTGAACGTTTTGTTTCCGCTATCTACAGCCAATTTCCCTCCAAAGTTTACTTACGTTCCAACATTGATTGAGGCCAACCTTGGAGAAATCGTTTTCGTTAACGTAACTGCCACAGACAACAACTCATTTTCATTCAACGTCCTGAACATACCACAAGGAGCCAGCTTCAGCAGTGCGGGAGGTCTCCTAAACTTTACATGGAACGTAACTTCATCTGAAAAGGTAAAGATATACCTTACAGTTTGCTCTATTATGTAGTTTTCAATGTAAGTGTTTTCCTGTCATTTTTGCTCTTTTAAGGAAAAACATTTAGCATCCTTCAACCTCGCATCTCCAAACATTCGGCCTTCTTCGTCCTTGGATTAATACGTCTCTGTTTTTGTCACTCCACTCTCACTCCATCTTAGTGTGAGCTTTCTCAAATTCTTCACTCTTCTCGATAGGAATTGCCGTTACCAACAATAATTGTTAACTTCTTCTTCTTCAGGTTAAGTTCACATTCATTGCAACAGACGAGTTCAACGCTTCCGTGAGTTCAATACCAACCATCAAGATGTGTGCCTGCGAAAATGGTGGTCAGTGTGTAGCGCCGGAGCTGGGCGATACACTGAACAACGACAATAAATTTATAGTCCAAGGCTGCAATTGCGCAGCAGGATACACTGGCAGGTTTTGTGAAAACGATATTGACGCCTGCAATTTCAACGGAAATCCTTGTTTCTCAGGTGTCAACTGCACAGATCACCCTGCTCCAGCGAATATTACAGGCTTTGATTGTGGACCTTGTCCATCTGGGTATTCTGGAAACGGTATCGTCTGCACTGGTAAGTCGCGCATGAGAATACTACGAGTGATGAACTTGGCGTCCACTCCACAAAACTGCTGTCGTCGGATCTTGCCCATCATTTTTATGATTACAGAAAGATCCCATAGGACGACTATTAAGACCGAATACTAAAAATGCCCCCTTTGTTTATAAATTGTGCTCCTAGGAGTTTTCAAAACCACGAATAAGAAAATCATTTTAACAGTTAATGGCAAATTCAACCCCTGGTTCCTGTTGTTCATAGAATGGATAATGGACACAGGGATTGAATCGCTAGGGAATTTAAAAAAGCCACGACGGCAACGGAAATGGGAATCGCTGAACAAAAGTTTAATGAGCACTCGATGGTTGTGCACGTGCGTTATAATTCTTGGTACATTTCTTTGCCGTCCTCTACAAAACAGCAACGTGAAATGACCGAATCCTGCGTTTTCTGGAGAACATAAACCACGAGGCTACTTTTTTAAATTTCTTTTTCAAATCTATTGCTGTGCACCGGATCTAGTTTTTCAATAGTTTGACAGTGATAAACAAAGTAAATGACTTTAGAGTATCGCAAGATTCGTAGGTAAAATATAAATTCAGTTTTTAATCGACGTTCTCTTCGGGGTTTCTTAAACTCCCTACAATTCAGTGGATAGCGTTACTTGTATTGTCAAAACATATACACTGATGGTGAAGAATCGGTGGGTAGCACTGTTCATCCCCTTTCAGCATGCAATGTTGCCCTGCAGTATATCTTTTCGAAACGCTTAATCTACGTGTGAATTAAGTATTAAAACGATGTAAAAAAAGGCCATGGTCTGTTTCTGGAGAATAACCTTATATTTTGGTACCAAAAGAATAACATCCACGTTGATGCAAGACATTTTTTGTTTTCAGATATTGATGAATGTGGCAATGACACTTTGAACAAGTGTGAACAGACATGCCTAAACATTCCCGGTTCGTTTAGCTGTGAATGTGATACTGGTTACAGTCTGAACAGCAGTGGTTTTGACTGTGATGGTAAGTATTACTTAGACTGTTAGCTTTCTGGGGCGAGATGAAAATATTTTTAATTCGCATCAAGCTGTGAGAGAAAATAAGTCCCACTCTTGTACCACTTCCATAAAGAAACGAGTAATTAAACAAATAACGAGTAGCAATTGTACATCAATTTTTTTCTGACATCCTGACTCAACCAAAATTTGTTTGCCAAACTCTTGCACAATACGAAATTGGTGATTTTACTAAGTTTATTTGTTGGAAGTGGTACTTTGTCACCTTGATCATCGGAGTTTTCAAAGTTGTTCCAAGAGTTTTGCGGTACCATACGCTGATTTCATTTGGGCTACTCGTTACCAGTCTATTGAAACCAATGACATGGGTTGTACTCCACCAAACATGATAAAATCCTGATATTTTCTCCTCAGATATAAACGAATGTGAACCCACAAATGATTGTATGCACCAGTGTAACAACACGGAAGGAAGTTACACCTGTTACTGCAACGAATTCTTCAAGATTAATCCAAACGACTCAAAAAGCTGCATACGTAAGTTTTGGTCCGTTAATTTGATAGCGAAAATTACTTAATTAAGTACTTACTAATCTATTCAATATCGGGGAGTTAGGTCTGCCTTATTTTTTACGGAGCCTTTTAATAACAAGTGAATTTCAAAACGCAACTGAACAGATTGCATTTTTCGCTGAAGTTAATCAACGAACCTTAACAAAAAAAAAAACAGAAACAAACAGAATGGATGAGAAACAATTAGTCATAACCTTAAACCCGTTTAAGTTAATTTTTGCTACTTGAGAGGTTCAAGGACGGAGGTGCAAGGTACTTATTCAAAGGAAGAGGCCGCACTGTTGAAAGTAGACAATAAGTAAGTAAATCCGAGAAGCAACAGAATAATTAATAATTAATAAAGTATAACAATGATATGTCATGCATGTAATAAATTCAGTTGTCTTTTCTTCTTTATAAAGCCATTACGGAATGCCCCGAAGGCAACGACTGCGACCAAGTTTGTTTCATAAACTCACAAAGCAACCAGGCTTGTGACTGCAATGCGGGTTTTGAACTTGAAAGTGATGGCAAAACCTGCAAAGGTATGTACATTTGCACCATTATTGCACTTAAATACCTGAATCAAATGTGTTAAAGAAATTTTCAATTTAGTGTCAAAAGTGATCAGGCAACTACTTTGGTTTTGGGTTACGTTTTACTACCACTTCAGTTTGGCTGAGTTGTCTAATTAGTGATAGTACTAACTAGTTGTCTAATTAGTACTAATTAATGATTTTGGTTCTACGACAATCAATGAAAAACCACTCTAAGAACGCAATAAGTGATTCTCAAATTTATTTGCTTATATCACAAACCTAAGCTCTCATCTGTTGCGTGAGCTCGAATTTAACCTACCTGCTTTGGTGCCCTGTATTTTGAGTCCCAAACGTGTAGGATCTCTCACAGGACTGCCTCGGTAATCGTTTTTATTTTGTTCCAGATATCAACGAATGTGAGATTGATGGCATAAAATGCACTCAGTTGTGCGAGGATAGGGATGGAGGTTACGACTGTCAGTGTTATTCTGGATTTGATTTAGGAGAGGATGGTTTCACATGTACAGGTAAAAAAGGTGGAAGTTAACCTTTAATAACTCAGGTCGACGACCAGACTGACACATTAAACAGACAAGTGAAATGGATTGTTTCCTTTATCGCTCGGCCCTTAGCAACCTACTGTGACAGCATTCAAACTTTTGACGGCACATATCGCTTGCGCCTTGGGCACGTTTCTCTTCGGACATGACAATTTCATTCCAATGCATTGCTGCAAATTGGACCGCCGGTACTCAATCGTATATAGTATTACTAAACAACACAATATAAGTGACGGGGTATATTGTGAAGAATATAAACATATAACTTTGTCACTTAGGGTTGGACGAAAGGTGATATTCACAAAACGATGTGGCGACTAGTGCACTTACCCATAATTTTTAGCGCACGACGAAAACTTAAAGAACTCCGATGAAAACGTATAGAAAAGTTCTACACAATGTCGTTAGCATTGGACAAATTGCCAAAATATCATGATGGCTTTCTTTGCACTTGGTATTGTGGTTAAATGTACAGCGCCACCATTTTTTACGGAGGATTTCGTCAAATTCTCAACCAGTAGTAATCCTGAAGTTGGAATACCAAGAAAGTAAAAAAAATGATAAAATGTCGACAAAGTCATGCTTATTCATTTCATTTTATTTTTAAAGACATCGATGAATGTTTGGATCCAAACTTGTTTAGCTGTCCTGGGCAGTTCCGCGTCTGTGTAAACACTCCCGGTAACTACACCTGTGAATGCCAGGCTGGATTGTTCTACATCAACAACACTTGCCAAGGTGAGAGAAAATATTATTCTTTTGTAATTCATTTAATTATGTTGTAATTCAGACCAAACACAAATAAGCCAATCAGAACAATCGAGCTCACACAAACGAGCCTAACAGAACATACATAACAGTGTATTGCACGCAAACGGTGTAACGAGCCAATCAAAGCATACGAAAAGTGCAATGAGTCAATTAGAATAAATACGGAGTAAAATAAGACGATCAGAAGACAAGAAGGTTGCATTGTGCTACTGAATCTCATGAAGTACACAGATTATAATAAATTAATCAAATTCAACAGATTAAAACCCTCGAGTTTTCCATTTACTATACTGTGACGGTGGAAATTACTTCAATGCCATTGGCTGAGACAAACTGATCAGTGCAAGTCAATTTAAGCGCTCGATTTCTTGTAATCGTTTTAATTTTTGAGTAATTAAGGATTGACAGTAATCGTGTTTTTAAACAATTATCTTAAAATTGCACTTGTCTGAAGGCTGAAAGCATTTTAAGCCAATTATCTAACATCTAGTCGTAGTTTAAGTCATGATCGCCGTATTTTTACGATCATCAATAGCTGTTCCTTAAGTTTGCAAGACAATTTGGCTCAAGGAGTAGTTAAACTGACCGCTTTGTGTTTCCATGATTTAGCCCTCTTGCCAGGCGAGGAGCCGCCGGACCCGACAATTCCAGTACCAAGGGATGCGTCCGACAATGAAATTCAGAATTCAGTGGAAATTCAAGTGCAGAATATGACAAAGGAGGAGGTAACTGACACCAGCATTAGCTTCTCAGGTCACGGGGAAAGCTTGCAATGAATTTTTTTGTTAACAGCTGTCATTGCAAGGGTTAACAACTAGACCCGTAGCCCTTGAGGGCGAAGGGTCTAATTGTTTTAGTATCACCCAACTAGTCGGACAGAAAAAGCAATAATAAAGTTAGCAAATGTAAGTTGAAGAAAGATTTATTTGGGAATAAAACGAAAGAATTTCGCTTCTCGATGACTATTACTAATAGTTCTCTAGTAGCGTAGCCAATCAAAATGCAGGATTTGCATTAGTCCACTAATTGGGTGATACTAATTCAAGTTTATCATCTAGGAGTGTTTGGGTATGACGACATCAGTTTCAGATTACTTACTTCGATAGCTAGGAGGTAAAAAGTTGGATTAGCATATTTGGTCCGGTTAAGAGCTCGAAAAAAGTAGAGTTAGGTCACAAATGCTCTTAATTAAACATGCTTTTTTTCTACCTAGGAATTCAATATCCTTGTTAGCACTAAGCATAGGTGTACGGGAATCTTCAGACTTAGGGTTGCGGTGACCTTCTTGCCGAAAAAAGAGCGCAATGCCCGGATTGAAATTGGGATGCAAACGCACTCGAATTGCATGAAAAACAAAAACTAACTAGAAACTTTATTTATGAATTTTTTATCTTTTGATGTTTTCGTTTAAGCGTCGTTGCCCTAATCATGAGCGTTTTGCTCGAAAAATTACATTACATAATTTTCTTAACCGAGGGGTCCACGGCCCCCAACCCTCGGCCCCATCCAGCTCGTACCCCATGGAACTAAGCTTATTAATTCTCCAGGGTTTTCATGCATTTCTGTTAATATCAATTCGAAAAATCAAAACAGTTTCCCCTGAGTTATTTAATTATTTACTCCACGTGCCTTCTTGACAATATCATGTTGCTGAATGCGCGAAAATAGATTTTGATCATTTGTGTTCTTCACACTGTTTCATCAGCTTCTTTGTAGAGACATTGTTAGGTATAATTTCAATATCAGTTAGTTACTTACACTTTCCCATATTTACAGTACACCGTGGAGGTTGACCTAAGGTTTAGGGAAACATGCGCTGCACAGGCCGACGACTATTGCCAAGAAAATAAAGAAGAGTGTGGAATAACAAGCAAAAGAAGAAGGCAAGTCGTCATCATCTTCTAGTTGATAATTGTTACGGAGGATCTTTTTAACGAACTGAATACCTCGACCGGCGCAATGGCAAAAATTCACTACCCCCTCCCCCCAGAAAATGAGGCTGATTAATCTAAGTCGACTTGTATCCACGGCTAGTTCTGTTAACAGTAGCTTTTGAATTCAACATTAAAATTCTCTATGTGAACTTTCAAGAGAGCTCGATTAACGGTGGCAGCTAAGAATTTCACACCAAGTCATCAAATTAATGCTACCAGCGGGATAACATTCAATACAAAAAAAAAGATTGACTTAATCTAACAATCAGAAAAGTTCTCCCTTAACTTTCTTCTCGTCATCCATGGGAGAAAGTCATGAGCCACACAAATGAAAATCAACCTCAGTTATGAAGAAGCCGTGTGGCTAATAAGGATTGCCTTCTTGTGACAGCTTGATACTAATACCGGTTTATTGCCTGTTTTTCTTGTTTCACACAGGCGGAACACACAACTTATCACTGCCGATAATGTTCACTTACTACCAGGCTTCCCAGTGGAACAAAACTCTGGCTTGAGGGTGGCTTTCTATATCTTACTGCCGTCATTCTTTACAAGCAGCGGCATTATCCCTGCGGCTGCTCTTGAACAGGTGGTGAACAACGTCAAGTCAGATCTCGAGGCGGTGTTAGGATTTCCTATTTCTGAGATAGAGTTGACGCACGTGTCAACGACGGCCACAGTTACACCGGTGCCTACTAACGCTACTATTACTAATGTCACGACCTCCGCGCAGACAACTAGTCCAGCGACTACAGTCACCACCACAGAGAAATCAAATGATGACTGGAAGTGGATTGTGATTGGAGTGGTTGTTGGCGCTTTAGTGATTGTTATAATCATTGTGATCGTCTACTTAGTGTAAGTAATATTTAAATCATTGTGGAGTCGCGGTGGCCTTGTGGGTAATTCGCTCGCCACCAGATCGAGCGGTCCGGGTTCGAGGCCTGGCCGGGGATAGAGTGCTGTGTTCTGAGATAAGGCACTTAACTCTCACAGTGTCTCTCTCCACCCAGTTGTATAAATGAAAATGAAATAAATGTACCTTTGACTGAAGAGAGATCTGAGATGAGCAAAATTTACTGATCTCTGAGAAATGGAAATTAAATTAAATGTCTAACCATCAGCTGAGAAATTGCCGAAAATTAACTACAGTTACTGAGATTCCAGCATTCCCATGCAGACCCTTAGACACTGAGAAGCTGTTGCTTTTTTAGCTCTGCAAATTAGCACCCAAACTGACTGACTTAAACTTTTAGGAAGCAATCTGTCTTTATTTCCTGACCGTTTTATGCCTTGATTCTCATTTTAGGATTAGGAAAAAGAATTCAAACAAAGTTGGAATAATAAGCGGCGATCGTGAAAGTGGTCAAAGTTTACCAGATGAAAATGGCAATCCTAGAGGAGAAGGGCACCCCATGGCCACCTTTCACATGGAGGAAGGATCTTCTAGGGCGTAAAGCAGAACTCCTTTCAATCCTTCATATTCCAACAGCTACCTTAAAGGTCAATCATCAGAACACAAAACACGAGAGAGTGTGAAGCCACTAGGCAAGGCGAAGTTTCCAATAATTGACTTTCTTTATCAGTTCTTGTTTCGTGTCGGTCTTATGTGGCTTCATAAGCGTGGCACATCTAATCTGAGATAAAAAGCTTTAGCGGGCCTAAAGTCTTACAAATAGAGATAGTCAGTCCGTGTTGTGAAATATTGATTCCCTGTAAGTCAAAAATTTTGCATGGCTTTAGCGTTATCTAGCTTAAAATCGAATTGTATATAAGTACAAATTTCCAAACGTTCGAGTTGTACACCAATTTCTAATCACGTGACTAGTAACAGGATGGCGTGAGGACGCTGAGAATGTACTTGGATTCGGATCAAATCGTCAGTCGTCAAGTTCGTCAGTTCTAAATCTTAGTACCATATAAAGGTCCCTAATTTAAAGAAAGGTTTTGAATTTTACAATTTTTGTTTTGTGGCATTCTCCGACTCCAAGTGCTGGGATTTGTGTCAATGAGGTATCGTTGGTTATAGGTAGAATTTTTTTTTTTTTTCATACTTAGCGGCGACCTCGAGGTTTTTGTCTACTGATAGTTAGCGAGGGGCGAATTCCTGAACACAAAATGTTTACTCTTGCAGTTAAAAAAAAAATCCATACGACTATGAGAGTGATTTAATGGCGACAGTTTTCTGTACTACCTATATACTTTTCGTACTTTTCTCCAGCACAAAACAGCTTTTACTCTTGCGTTTACGAGACCATTCACTTCCAATTTTTCCGTCACAGTTTCTGCAATATGGCTGGCCGTTCTGCCCAGTGAAACTACAATAATATAATTATTATACAAACTGGAATTTCATCTCTTGAGATGACAGGCTGCGAAGAGAGCTTCAGAATTAGATTTCTTGGACGAACATGAGTGAGAGAGAAATCACTTTCAGACATACTCTAAAGAAAGAGTTTTTAGTAAGTTTAGACCCATATATTGGTGAGTAATCTTGCATGGTAAAATAGATGTGCTTAGGTAATAAAGAGTAGCAGGCCTAAACAGAACAAGTCTTCAACTTGCAGCCTCTCCCTACATTGGGTTTTTTTTTATTTTGTAATAAAAATATTTCGTGATGTAAATAGAAACCCAGGAGTTAGGCGATGAAATTCATTGTACACCTCTTGGTACACCAATAAAAACCACTCCACGTTAGAGGCGTATTATTTTAATTTTTTTTTTTCAATTTAATGTTGCTTTGGATATCGTGTCATTACTCGACAGGAGCAAAATTAATAGAACCAACCAGAGAACGATTTCTTCACGCTTATCTGTACATTTCGTCACGTGATTAACAAGCAAATTTGAAAACGGGGTTTGACTGTGAAATCCCATCCGACAATTTGAAATTTGAAAATGCAACAACCACCGCTTGCTGTGAATTTGCGTTTCAAGGAAACATCATCGTTTTAGAAAAGCTTCGTTTTTTAAAATGTTCTATGCTTGCACTAAGACGCCGCAAGGTCGACGATTTGAAGAGCGTTTTGGAAAAGCTAAGTGTGTAAGAACAAGGCGGCAGACGCAGGTTCGGCGCCATTAAATTTGGATCAGCTTATGAAGAAGTGGTACATGTTAAACAACATGTACTAGGGCGAGATAAACTGACAGGGCTTCAGTTTTCTGTCTGCAATATCAGCCACTACTATATCATCACGTATTCATTATGGGGGCGCTTAACTAATGCTGCAGTCTCGGATTAATGATTTTCCCGGTTTGATCTGATAAACATACTTCGCAATGTCAGATTTTGGAATGCACGTGTTTGTTTAGTCTTAAAATCATCCCATCAAAGACTGCTTTTTCATACAGAATTCACGAGTGATTTTGGCCCGTCATTTTTGCTGGGCTTCAATTAGTTAAAACCAAAGGCTGCGTTTTTCTCGCCTACGACTAATTATAATCCTAATATTAAGCACAAGAACGAGGTGAGGGCAATAGCGCCGTGATAGCTGAGCAAAACCTCAACACGTCCAATTCTTTCTAGTGATTTCTGGCGATCTTAACATGACGGTATAGGCTAAGCATAAACAAAGAACCAACTTTTTTGATTTTCTTAGAATGAATTCTGATGCCTTTTTCCCCGCAATGATTCCTAGTGAGAAAAACAAAGGCAAAAAGAAGTGTTTGTTATTCTTGTGCTCAATCTTAAACTTACGGCGCTTGTGAACTCCACCTTGGCGTCTGTTCGGTATTGAAACAAGCGTACCCTTCATGCCGCAATATCAATACAGTCTCAATACTGTAATCTCAATTCGCTTTTTTCCGGGATCAAATCTATCATATAATTGTGCTCAACGCTTGTTGCACGGAGGGAATGTTGCACCAAAGGTTCCCCTAATTTCTCACTCATAACAGAACGTGATTGAACATTTTTTGATGTTTGCGTTTTAAAAAAAAAATTCTGACCAGTGTCTTAAGCCCAAATATTACAACTTTACTTATAATAGTATCTGCTTTTTTATCGCTGATCGTTTTTTCCAAGTATGTTGTGACAAATACGAAGCAAAGTTCTGTAGTCGCATAGAAAGACAAAACATGGATCAGTTTTATGAGTTTAAAAGCCAACGGAAAATTGTTGGTTGTTTTTTAAGCTCTAAGAGAATTGAAATTTAGTTTTCTCTGGCCTGTAAAAGATCTGATAACTATCAACTCTATGTTCGCTTTAGAGCAGAATATTCCTCCCATTAAAAAATTATCAGGGAAAAATTAGCGAGGTTTGAACCCAATACTGCTAAGAGCGGCCAAGGTGAAATTTCGTAAAAGAAATTTTAGTTCATAAGAAATTTACTACACAAAAATGATTAGCCCAGAAGTTGTTATTTTAATAGCTACTTATTATTAAGGTCATATTAAACAGCTTGCACAGAGGTAAGTACTTGAATTAGGCGCGCATTAACGACGAAAAAAAATTGTTTGTTGACTTACATTGCACTTGTATCTTTAGGGTATTCGAACCTTTTCGCAATGATTTGTTATGGGAATTTAGACATTAAGGATACTCAGCCAAGCCAATATAGAATTCCATTAGCTATAAGTTCTATCTACGGCATGCGCCAGTGCTATATTGATTGAAACTTCCAATAATTAAATTTCAATCATCGTTCGCCAATTCAGCGCCGGTAGGGTATTGATTCCACTGAGCTTTGTATTGTCTAGTGTTCGACAAAACCCCTTCCGTGGCGGAAGGTTTCTAGCTTACTCGACAGCAGAATTTGTATACGCATTAAATAACGTTTCACATCTCGCATTTGATAATTTTGTTTATTCTGTGTTTAGAAAAAGAGTACAAATGTTCTTAAAGGAAAAATCTATTGGTCGTAACTAGTTGTCCAGAACTTTCGCGTCTCTTTGGCTGTCACCGGAAAAAGAAAATTTTGACTGAGAGCAATCACCTAAGAGCTTCATTTTTGGTGTTGTTTTGTTTGTTGACAGACAATTTAATCACCAAAAGTGCTACTTATCCATAGTGAATACGAGTTTTCGTAGACGTAACACTTAAAGGCAAGCGGACTTAGATTTAAGTACTCTAGCACGGCACCTCAGTTTCCATACAAGTACCGGTTTCTGATAAATATCCGTTTCCTCGGCGAAAAAAAAAAACACAGAATACCTCAATTAAAGCAACGGTAATATTACAGGAGGTGATATTCGGAATCCCTGCCAACTTGTATTGCTATCAACGATGAAATTTGCATAGTAGATTTTCATTATTACTTTTTCGTGAATGACTTGAAGTCGGACCGAGCGGAAAAGCAAATGAGTTTAAATTAATTTGGAAACTTGCCTCAAACTGACCCGCAGTACGGAACTAGAAAGCTTTGGATCATAACAGCATTTTTGTGGCTTGTACTGGCAACATGATATCATTTTTTCTTGGATTTCTCACAGTTTCAGTAAGTATAGTTTGTTTGCGACTCTTTAATGTTTTAGGATTCCACGTTGTCTAACCGTCAGATTTTACATCAAACATATGTCTGTACAACGCTCGATATGCAATATAATTTTATATATACGCCAAACATTATTGTAGAAGACATGTTTAGATCATTAGTAAATTTGGAAAAAAATTGCCGATGTAGTTCACACTTTGTACAGTTATACGACAATATTTGTTTCAATGAAGGGGTGAGAGATGCGGCGGTGCTGGTACGACGGACCTAACTTTAAATCTTGGCTACCCATTTGAATTTAAGAAAATTTAAATGCTGTTAACACCTCAAACAAGTAGACGGCTTGTGGTATGATGAAAATTATTATTCCAATCCGTTAAATGTAGACATTTGCTTCGTGAGCCCAAATTCCGATTTAAGATCGAGTCTAGAATGTTGTGACATACGATTTTTTTATCTATACACAAGTAACACGGCATGTACTTGTAATTGCATTTTTTTTATTTCAAGATGATACACTGATAAAGTAACACAGCTTTCTTTTCTACAGATGATACAAGACTTGGTATTATGTTATTTGGGTGAGTACTTGTCCACACCTGAATTTTCAGCTTCTCCTAATACCATGTTATGGTTTTTTTTTCGTGCGTTGATTTTGTTTGTTGCACTCATCAAAAAACTAGCTACGTCGGTCCGGGAAAGACCACAAATTATTCACATAAACTCAGTATAACAAAGAAGGTGATACTTCGGTTGGATCTTTCCTTTAATCTGACAGATCATTTGTTCCTTATAAAGACCAGATATTACACTGACTTGAATTCCTTTCCCAGAGACAGGTCGTTTCTCAGGTGCTAAAATCCGTATGTATACAAACTCTAGCTCTATATTTCCTTGTAAGGAAAATTCTTTGTTATATGGTCTTTACAGAAGGCCCGGTCTAAGACAAAATTTTCCATTAACCCTACCTTCACAGAATTACGAAATTTTCACGCAAATTTTCCGTTGATCAGAATTAGGACATGTTGAACTAAGATAAGTCTACGCCTACTTACGTAATCTTTTTATTATTAGGCACAGTTCACTAAGCCGGGAGACCGGAACTCGTAATTTCATTACATGTCTCCCAGGAGCAAAAAAATAGCTGCAAACCGTTTTGTTCCAGGAAGTTTTGAATCGGAGACCTATAGTGCTATTAGGCGCATGTAATGTACTGTCGGCTGATTTTGAAATCGGTATTGACCTTGAACGGACTTAAAGATTTTTTCATTTGGCTTGTCTCGATCGATATCAGAGAAAAGTTTCATAATTGTGCAGCTATCACCAAAATAAACAGTAACAAGAAATTGTCTGCCGACAAAAGAGAAATTCTTTTGTCTTCGGAAGGCTCTTACATATGTTTATTTTTAAAGCCAATTTCTCCGACACAGAGATTACAGTGAAATAATGGCATATTTTATCTACAGCCATCAAGCGCATGCGCACACAAATAAGAGAGCACGTTAGTGCACGCAACACTACAACGCAACACAGTTGCAACGATGCTACACAGGTAAAAAGAGGCACACTTTTGCATGGCCATTCAGTTGCCCTATGCAACATCTTGCAACATATTAAAGCAGGGTCGGGAAAGTTCGAGACGAATACCGTTTTGTCAGAACAGTTGATAAATAATCTATAGATAAATTAAGAATTATGCGCCTTTTTAAAATCCGTCGATTTTGTTGTTGCTCTGTGGCCAATTTGAGCGTTTCAAGGAGTACAAAATAAGCTACAATTAAAAAGTCTGTCAAAGCAGTTTCTTCAACAATTTCTAAATTTTAAACAGTTTATAAAAAAATTGCATGTCTAATTACCACGTGTGCCAAATTTGTACAGGTACCAGCTACGAATACCTTATCACAGGCTTTGGACGAGATTTTGACAAACACTCGCCGGAAATGACAGTGGTTGTATAAGAGTCCGATAAAAAATCATTTTCTTGAAAGTTGAATTCTTAACAATTTTTGACTGGCAAATTCAAATACACTGTACTAGACAAGCGATTCCATTAAGCAAATTTGAGGGTTGTAGCTATGCTACAAAGCGTCTGGTCGCGTTTTTAGTTTTCTATACATTTGACTAGTTTTTTTCGCAAAGTGCGCAAGCTCGTGAGCTCTGCAGGCGTTCGCGGAAAAATGATAGACAATTGAATGGGTTAAAAACGCTACGTAATAGATAGCTCAGATAGCTCCGTTTTTTTGGAGGTATGTTAGCCCAAAAACTAATAAAATTTTGTGAGTCGGGCGGGAATGTTTGACCGGCATTTTGTAGCTCAATAAATATTTTCGCGACTGTTTAAGTTTATGGTTGCAAAAACCATGGCAATGTGCACTGACAAAGATAATCATATTTAGAGAGAAAATGACGTGCTTAATTCATTAGTAGAGACAAATGTATACTTAAAAACACTTTTCCTGATTAACGATGGGAAAAGGAGAGAAAATGAAAGACTTGCTGCAAGTAGGTGCATGTTTGAAAAAGTCCCCAAAATTGACAATCCACCCTCTCTGTGACTTCCCAACATGTCAATTTTTCAGCTTTCTGCTGTTTTCAGAAAGTGAACTCTTTCCGAATTTAAGACGTTTCTCACCAAACAGTAACAGCCCGATGTTCGAGAAGTTACATCTCATTACCGAGATTAGAATTCACCATCTTTTTTTACTTATCACTATTCACGATGACTTCAACAATGCTGATCCTAGCAGTATACATGCAGGACGCCTGTCACATATATATAACTCAGTTTTATCCAGTCAGAAGTAAAAACAAAACCAATCGCGACACACTTGTTCCCCATTTTCCCGCGCTTTGCGTCAGCTACATGTGATTACTTCGAGTTTTGATTGGTTCATTGGATTGCCTGTGTCCTTTGTGACTGGACCGAGTGCTTACTTTGGTTTTGTTTCTACGACAATCGATTGCGCCACCAAACTCAGTAAACAAGAGCGTGTTCGCCGTATGATCTTAAGCAAAGACGACGTCAAAATGAATTTTTATTTTACCAGCAAAATTCGCAATTTTCTAGATCTGTTCCTATGGCTCTAAAAATGTGCTCGTGCTAAATACGTAATGACAGCGTTATATTCCAAACGGAATTAAAAAATGCGACCGTCGACGTTCGAGTTCCTTAGACTACGCAGAACTTCTTCATTTTACGTTGTTGCTGTGCAGAGAACGGCGAAGAAATAGACAGAGATTTATATCGCACGTGCACAGCCATTGTTCTACAGCCTTTGTTTGGTGATAGTTGTGTTTTTCGTTGCTGTCGTGGTTTTCTTGTAGGCTACCTAATGATGCAGGGTCGTGACGAAAGCAAAGTTTATTTCCCATTAAATCATAAATTTATCTCCATGCTGTTAGCTTTGCGTCATCAAGTAAGGATGAACTTTGGAAGACTGGAGAGCTAGGATCGCTCTCGGCTGCACCTCATGCTTCTTTAGTGCTCTCGAAACTTCCTGCGTGCATCAAAACTTGATGATGATGCACGCCAAAACATGATCAGTTGTTACATAAGCCTGGTCAGGAAATACAACATAAGCCATTGTTTTTGCATTGAATGTAATCTTAGTTCTATGAAATATAATAGAGCAAAAAATCCGGACTAGCTTATCTTTCCTCAGTTTTGATATTGAAAACTGGCAAATGGCATCCCTATAGAGTAAAATTACACTTTTTCATGAGTAATTGGTCTACGTACAAAGCATGTTTTGTAAACAAAGCAAGATTATTTTGAACACTTTTGTTTTTAAGCTCTTCGAGATTTTTCCATAGACATTCTAAAAAAATATCAATCATGATCGTTAGTATAATCAAAAGCAGTTATCATTAAATTACTAATCAGCTTTCTAGAAGATTTCCTCAGATTTAATGCTTCAATTCTTTCCCAATTTCGTATAGTAGTGGCACATTCAGTCTGTTTTTCATTTTACGACGTTCAGCTTTTCTTTTGGAGAAATATTAGCCAGGTTTTAAATATTAGTTTATTTTATATTCATTTCCCCAAGAGAAAAACGAATTTATTGACGTTTTACAGTGATTCATTAAATTCTGTTGAAATGACTTAAATAGAAAGAAAAAAATTAAATTTAGTAACCAAGAAAAAACTCGTTGTTCCAAGATGATAAAAGACGCTTGTGTTGTCTGGAGAAAATTTCGCAAATTGCACAATCAACATTTTGGATAATTAGTCAAGCATATTTTGTTGAAAAATTGACGCGGGCTTTGCTATTTTTAAATTACCTTAAGATCCTTTTTGAATTCGTTCAATTGTCAAGATCTACATCTGCTAATATTTTGGTTTTCTAATATATGAGCGGTATTTCCGTCTGTTGGACATTGACTGATTTCTATCAAGAAATGTTTCGAAAGCTGGCCTGATTTCATACGTTTGCTTGGCTGTTTTCTCGTTATTTGATGAGTAAATACTTACATTATCTACCTCCCTAGTGTGGCATAACGAAAATCGCGGACAATAACTTCAATGGAGTGAAACTGTATGTCGCCAAAATTAATTAAACCCCTTGAATTTGAATGAAAATTGGCGTCTTTCCGGAGCTCCCCAATTGACGTGCATTGTAAACAATACCTGGAAAACAAGCTAAAGATTTCTTAATGAGTGACACATGACATTGGGAAAACAACATTAAAATCAGATAACAAGCCTCATCCTATTATTTGGACAAATCTCTTTCCCGTTTAATCGAAGGGTCTCAAACTCGAGATCGAAGCTCGGAGAATGGCGCTTAAGAGCTGGTCAATCTTTTGCTTCGGGTTTGTACATTATGCTATTCTGTTGCTCCAAAGCATTTCACTGCGAGTTGATGCTGGTGCTTTAATCGATGATACGTCTAAAAGTGAGTGAACGAACAGGATGAAATGTGAATTTTGTAATTTTCTAAGCAGTGATTGCATTGAAAGTATCCCTTTTATCGCCACGATACCTCTATATATTGTAAGACAAGTGTCATAAGAAAGTATTAGTTTTTTGAGTTACTTGAACGTTTTTCCAGTCGAAGTTGCTAGATCCCATTTAAAAAGAGATCATTTGATTTCGCAACCATTTCAATTAATGACTTGTTAATTAACGTAGATGACAAGATAATTCTTAGCGTTTTGAAGTCAACAAATTTCTTTTTCGACGATCTCACTAGAGACCATACTGGATATAGCCTTCATACATTTCCAAGACGTCAGTTAATCGTAAATTGATATAGTGTTAAGCTCAATATTGTCAGAACAGAATATTTTTGACTTTCCTTTCTTTCGTTGATTTTGCAAGCTTCACTTCGAGAAACAGAAATTTAATTCGGAATTTATCATACAAGAGTTTTAGTTCGAATGGCATCCTCCAAGTGTAAAATGTATTAAAAATAAATAAATATCGGAGACTTTTTAACAAAATTGCAGGATTTGCAGAGGGCAACTATGATATTTTTTTAAAAAAAACTATAACTGCAAAATTTACGCTGCAAAATTTAGTTACAGAGAGGCGGATTTTCTTGCAAAATAACCAGCAAACAATGAATTTCTTGCTTTTCTCTGCTCATTCGACAGTAAAAACCCGCATTACCAAGTTAAGCAGAAATCATTGCTTCGAGTTAGCCGCTAGTGTCCTTCATTAAACGACGAAGTGAAACTGCCATTCCTGCTAAAACGGTTTGTCCTAAGTTCTACGGTATTCGTAAAGGAAGATAAATGCGACAAACAGAACTTGTGTCAGAAAAATAAATGTGAATTTTGATCCTCTTCTTGATCCATTGTTTAATCCGGTTTCATTTCAATTGGACCTCCACTGATTTGGGTTTGGAATTGGATTTTAGTGGGGAATCAACCCAACTTGATCTGAATGATAAATCATCTTGTTCTCAGTAGTCTGGATAATATACACAAGATGACTGTGGAACTCCATATCCTTCAGCTGTCTTACAGTGATAAAAGCCCAAAATTTTCGATCCGAATTAGATTTCGACCCCCAGGGACCATTTTTCTTAGCGGAAATGTCGTAGGTTGCCAATATAATTCTGCGGGGTCGAAGTCCACTGTAGGTCTGAATGGGGTTGCATTGATGCTAAAGAGCTGGTCAAACTGGTCACGTGATATGCCATAATATTAAACTTGATCACCCTAGATGGACTGACCTTCGACTACTAACTGTCACCAGCTGTTTTAACCCCATTTTTCTTGTCTAGTTTTGAAAATCACCACCCCCCCAAGTTGGACTTCGTGCAAGTTTCACCTTTACACTAAATATTGGCCAGCCACTAGTTCGCTCACCCCTAGATCTTGATGCATGTGCTTGTTTTCAAATAAGATAGTGCCAATATGTTGCTGGTCTTAAGTTTAAGTGGTTTAAGATTTAAAACTATCAACTTGAAGAAAAATATATTATCAAGAATTGAAGCGCTCTTTAATTGATCACTATAATGAGATCCAAGATCGGCAAAATTTACTGACAGTTAAGAAATGAAATCACTTCACTATCGACTCCTCCCATTTGTATACACTCGTAGAGGTTCAGTCCTTGGCGGCCAGTTATCATACTTATAAATCTGGCTCGAAAAAATTATCTAGAAAACTCATTTTGCGACAACTAAACCGAACCGTTGAAAAGCACACAAAATTTAGGATCGAAACTAATCATTAAAAAAATGGCAGCGTATTCTGAGAGGTTCGCAACACTTCGCACTTTGTATTGTTCGTATTCTTCAATGTTGTTGGCTTACGTGAGAAAAAGATCGATCGCTATCCTTTGTTTTCAAGTAACGTTTTGATTGATAAATGATTGGTTAACTGAGAAATCGCCGAGAATTTAACTGATCACATTAGGATTCTAGCATCCCTGCACTAGGACACTCGCACCCAAATAACACATCCTCTATTTCCTCCTTTGTTTAAACCTTCTAGAATGCCCGATATTTAACTTCGAACACGGCGCTGATGATTGGTCCAGACAAGGCAGCGCGTTCGCTTATCAGCCTATATTTGGGGGGTCCTCAAATGCGGGTCACCAAGGAAACTGGCTGATTGACTCTTACAGAAATGTCACCACGCCGTGTCAAAGAGAGAATTCCTCCATTGGCGTGCAAGCAACGGGAACTATGACGTCACCACCCTTTGTTATTAGAAGTGCAACGTTGTCGTTTTTGATTGGTGGTAAGAAATTCTGTCATGTGACCACACCAAACATACGCAAAAATTAAGCAATGAAGCCTTTATAGATGTGTTCTGGAGCCAAATATATTCATCTTTTTTTAAATGATTAGTTTTGGCAAGCCAAGGTTAAGGGCGCGTTCGTTTGGGAATATTCCGGAATAAGAATATATTCCGGAATTGGTAAGTTTTCGTTTGCCAAACGAACGAACATTCCTGATATTCTGGCTATTCTGATGCGCTTGCTGTCTGATACCCGAAAAAGTCAGCGGATTTTTTGGTCGCTTAGCAACTTCAGCAACGAAAATCGCAGGCTCAGACAAGTGACGAGATTTTAAAAGATGGCGTCCATGGCCGGAATACGTGCTTTTCTGTTGTCTGTTTGCACGGAGGAGTTGGCGGAAAATGTGTTTGACTGTGAAACTGATAGTGACATGGTAGAGGAATTTTTACCATTCTT
>OMLO01000344.1_pt1 | contig 28954 bp, 8 predicted proteins | sample 1674811 | NCBI WGS metagenome assembly OMLO01 (sample SAMN06265003, study PRJEB25207) | coral metagenome | isolation source: Coral host | place: Mexico:La Bocana,Puerto Morelos, Mexico | collected 2008-11-13
TTGATATAACCAAATTACCTTGTTACCCCCACCGACGCAGCACCACAGTTTCTTTAGAAACTTTCACCCTTAATTCAGTTTGCTAGTAGATTCTGTTGGAACCGGTTTAATCATCCCTTAATCATCAGAATCTTATATTTATTGCATTGAAATTCAATCTCGAAGTGCAATGTTGGTGAAAAAAATGAGATGACTCATTTGACTAGTCTCCATACATTTCCAGTGAGAAGATTTGATTGTTTACATACTGATACATCTCCCCTCGGTAATGATTGCAAAAGTTAATCTGCCTATGCATTGTTGGTAAGCTAAATATGGTGTAAGAGAAATTATGACAAGAAGAGACGTCTACTGAAGAGACTAACAAAACTAATTCAAAATATCAGTTGCTTACATTGATTGCTGTGCTTTACTGAAAGTAACAAGCAGGCTTTGCATTCCAAACTCTTTAATGATCATTCAATAAAATGGCGACTTAGAGTTCCTTCTTTGTTGATTGAAACAAAATATGTTATCCCAAAGGATGCTTAGCGACGTATCTTTTTTGGAAGCTAAAAGTGGCGATCGTCCTGATGTACCGTGAAAAAGCTTCATTATAGAGTAAAATAAACTCGTAAAATTCCTTAGGCGATTCTCTGGTTCAACAGACTGTATTTCCAGGGTCACTTATTTTAGTCCATGGTTTGGGTGTGGCTGGGAATTCGATAGAGCGATGTTCATTTTGTAATGATAATTCAGTCATGAACTGAACAACAGGAAAGATTTACAAGGTGGCAAGTCATCAAGAAGATAATGCTTCCAGGTAATAGAATTATCCTCTCAGTGATTTCATAAATAAGCTTTTGCGATCAAAAGCTTTGTAATTTTATTATTTCGATTAAGACTATTTTATCTTTATTAATTAACATAACGTCGGATTGGACAATTTAATTCCACGTGGAACGTATAACCTTAACTACTTCAGAGATAATAATTTTTCTTACGATAAAAATGTTTGGTGTGGCACACTTGTAAAACTTGGGCGTTACATGATGTGAATGACGTTCTTCTTGTGGTTTACTAGCTGCGAAAATCATAATTCGTGGTGGGAGAACTAAGAGGAAACTGATTTGAAGTGATACGTTGAGCTTGGGGTGTCAGTTTATTCAGAGAGGTGAGGTCCTCTGCCTAAACAACTTAATGCATTTTCTAACAGCAACATGGAATGTTTCAATGAGTGATTGAGTGGCACATTTAGCAGATAATGGAATTTGAAAATAGGTGGTTTAAAAGGTTATCCACCATGATGGATAAATGATGCAAATACGTCATCATTCAACCTTCAGATCATTACACGCGACAGCTAAAAGAAACCTTTAGCACTTTATGCAGATCACGAAAGTTCGATTGTCGGTCTCTGGGAAAGTTCGATTGTCGGTCTCTCAGTTGTAGACGAAGTCGATCACTCCCTCGACCTGATTCCTAATAACTTCAGTAAGGATAAGTAAGGAGCAATGATTTTTATCTCAGTTGAGGTTAAAAACCGTGTGTGGTCTTAAAGCCGTATCGTGAGAAATTGCGGTAGTTGTCGATAACATCCAATGAATTCATCTCTTATTAATTAAATTTTCAAGGTGCGGCTTCTTAGCTTGGTTTTGATCTATCAACCTTGCGCTTTTGTGGGTAACCAATTGACGCACTGGTTTTGAAGAGATCTAAAACTACAGTATGTGGATTGGATGTGGAGATGGCTGCATCCATGTGGGCTGGCAATGTTACCCTCCCAGTTTAATTTCTTTCAACTGCCTTATAATAAGTTTAAACTTCTCAACTAAAGAATTGACCAAGAAAAGGCAAAATCAGGCCTGCGTCTGGTTTCTATATAGTTTTGAAAGTACCAGTTGAGAGATTTTCAATTAACGGTATCCTCTTCTTGATTCTGCTATCCGCTGGAATCGCATTGTGTTGTTCACAAATTCTTGGGCTGTAATGGGAATTGAAGATTTTTCGCACGAAAATTTAAAGGTAAGAGAATGTCATTACCACTGAATTCTTTTTAACTGGGGGGACAACAAGTCTGATCTGAGTAAACCTGAGGAAGCCAAGAGAGTAGGAGTTTGAAATATAGAAAAGCCGAAAAGCCAGTCCTAGAGCAGAAAACAGCGAGTCTGTGTGATATTTTACAATTAGCAATTGTTTCGTCATAGAAAAAAAGCTTAGATTTGTGTCTCATAGGTCCAAGAAGCCAACAACAGTTACGAATTACTAAAGGCAAGCTATCTATGCCCACGCGGATTTCGCTGATTTGTGAAGTACCCACTCAAGCTACGTAGCTTATTGAATAAAATATGTGTCAGTAAGTACAGATATAGGCAACCACATATAAAGTGCATTGTTATCGGCGAGGTATCATCATTACACCATAGGTCACATACTTGATAATTTTCTTAACTGTCGTCATAGCTAGCGCCCTCCGTCAACGCTGTAGTATTCATGTAAGGGGACAAGTCCCTTCAAACATCCCCACGCGCACGCCTACCTTAAAGCCGGGAAACTAATATGAACATGACCTCGAAAATTCAAAACCAAAAGACAAATTTTCATTGATAAAAACTTAAATATATTGGGTCTTACTCTTATCAAAATCACTACATAAGTGTTCTGAAACTTTTAAATGAGTGTTATGATGAGCTAGGAATGTTAAAGGCTTTGATGTGAAATAGAAAACATGCCGGTACATTTTTTCACATTCTGTTCTCGTGTTTTCGAAAAAATCAGTAAAAACGTATTACACTAAGTTCGCTCTCGTTTAATAATTTAGTTGAAATCTTAATTGGCAGTTCCAGAAGAATTTCCTGTACGAGTGAGGATACTCATAAAGATTTTTCTTCGGCTTACCGAGACACAGAAACACATAGAAAGACACAGAAATGAAGGCAAGTTCAATTATTTCTTCACAAAAACCAAATTAAAATACAAGTCATCCTTGATCTCCACTAAAAGATGATTAGAAAATGACAAGCTCTGAATGAGAGGAGCAGACATTTTCCGTTCCTACTCATAAATAGATCTCCCGGAAAAATCACTCATGGGCTGCCTACAAAGGTTAGTTTTGGGTCATCACGTGAGGGTGCGATAATTTCTAAAATTGTCTAAATTTTCTTTCAGTTACGGGGATAAAATATCACACATATATCGTGGTTGTATACGCTTATACATAATTAGCCATGTAGCTTTGATTTTCTCCAAAGAGGCGCACACTTGCTTTACGTATGTCCCTTTCGCTTGGCAAAAGCGTCTTTAATATATGTGTTAAGAAAGGTAATTTAATCACTTCATGTATAAATAAAAAAGACGCATGATTTTAAAGAGAACATTTCTATTTAGACGCGGTGTTAATTTTCAAAGTTCCTTACCCTTCTTTATGTAGTTCCTAGTGTTAGAAGTACGATTGGCTGTAGAAACTGGTATATTTCGTAGTTCGCATTTTTCTGTTCTCGCCTGCAAAATGTTGCCATAATCGTTTCGTCCTTGTTAACTAGTGGGTGCTAATTCTCGTCATGTGTGCCGCGACAATGGATAATACTGGAAAGGGGCAAGTCTCTGTGTATCTTAAATGGGATACTGCTCGCTATAATTGTAGTTGTCAGTTCTCTAACTGACATTTTTTGCCTACCGAATGTAATCCTTGTAAAGTGATAATGAAAGGAATGTGACTTTCACAAACTCTTCAGAAAACTAAAATGTAAGACATCATTGACCTGCATAATTTGGAAGATAATACTGCACCCTGAAAACTAGCAGGTATTATCCGTTTCTACTCATGAATATTTTTTTCCCGGAAACATATGCCTTCTTTGCTCTTCTTTGGCTTACTGGGGTCGATATTAATGTCAATAGTTTCTGGCTGTTAGCACAGATATTATGCAATTACGCAAAATGTAAAAAAAATGACAAATAGCAAACCAAACAGACCTGAAAAAACTCTTTTCGGATCATGAGTTCAACCACTGGCAAAAAAAAGACGTTAATCAAAGCCCCTTATTGTAAGCTAGTTGTGCTGCTATGCAGCGGTTTTGACACAAGAGCATGGTTTTCATAGTATTCACTATTAATAACAAATTTGTTGTACCCGGCTCTGCTATTGCTGTTTCCAAACACAGTCAAAGAACAAATGAACGTCTAGGATTTTTGTATACGTTGTTCAAGTCAGTGACTGGTCTGAGTAGCGTACAGCACTCTGGGATTTTAAATTAATTGGTAATTAAGTCACGCAATCAGCTTCGTAATTAACATCAACGTGTGGGATAGAATTTATTTTAATATAAAATCATCGAATATCTTAAATCAAAACTACATCACGAGTAACCATTATAACGAAATGCATTTAATAACAAGTTTTTTGGTGAAGAACTTTGCGAAACTTACTCTCATTAACAATTTCACAACTTCATAACGGCTTTGGTTCTACGCTATTCTCCGAAGCGAGTTCTTTTATAAGTTTGAGCAAATAACACGTTTCTAAAAATAATTAACCAAATGGGAGATGACATGACCGCAAAATAATTATCGATTTCATTTTCATTCTTCGTATAAGTAGGTAATTTTAACCAGTCGATCAGAAAGTAGTCTTGTAAATATTAGACCGTCAAAACGGTTTAAAGGTTTAATTAGCTTAGACAAAAATCTTACACACGCAAGTGAAAGAATTTCCAATGTTTATCAATTAACTTATCACGAGCAAATAAGCTAGTATGTTTTCGTAGAAACCCACAGTTAAGTCCTCTAACGACATCGATTGGCCTCGAATGAGTTCTATAACGCTCATTATCTCAGCGGGATATGATTTCGTCTTTGTCATTTCTCAATGGCTTTGCGTGTGAACACTGTAGCTAAACAGCGGGTACTGTCGTCTTCTTCCTCCATACGATCTTAAATCAATGCGCAGGGAAGTTGATTGTGTCTCCAAGGTGCCAAGTTTCATTAAAATTTATACACGTAACGTAAAAGAACTGCGACAACATTAGATCGATCATGCCGAATTTTCTTATAGAAATTTTCGTAAGTGATGTGTTGACACGTTGTTTACGCAGTGATGATACAATAACACTCATCTACCGCCCCCCTTTCACGCCCATCTTAATTCGTTCTTAAATGGGATAATTGAGTCACTTTTTTAATGTTGTCACGTTACAGTTGGTGTTTCGAGCTCCGATTTCTCTTCCAAATTCACGCGCGATAACGGCATGCAGTGGAAGTCGTGTAAAACGTCGCGGCGTTTTGTGACGACTCAATTGTTCAATTTCTCCTGTGTTGTTTATTTAAGGAGACCAGACATGCCCACCTACCGCAACTCTAATTGTAAGCGATTACCTTAATTAATTTTGTTATCTGCATATCAAAAATGGTACATACAAACTCTCACCACGTTATAATGGGACAAAAACGACACAAAAAAGAAAGGCGGCATCCTTGCGGTCGATCACAAAGGGTATAATTGAAAGAAGACCAAGGAGTGTGGGGTTTTGGAATGCTGGACATTTTTCTCTCCTCTTCGTTGTGTTTTTCTCGATCGGCTGGTAACTCGCGCTCCAATTCGAGAGAAAATGAACGTGATGTCCACTACGACATTAAAGCGTCACCTGCTGTTGTTTTCCCTGTAAGTATACAACAGCGATTCGCTTGATATTTGCAAGTTGTCGCCTTCATTTCGTATCCAAAGAACATGAAATGAACTCCTTCGATTTCACAGTCGAATTTGTGCGATTTCCGCGATAGGAAAATCGACTGCGTACAACCACATTTAATCTCTGATATCTTTTTTTAAGGATTTGTCGGATTGAGCTTATTTTGGGAAGAAGCAACGAGGTAGGAGGACTGAGTTCATGACTGTTATTTTCTAATTCAAAAGTACAGTTAGGTGTCGTTCGATTAACCATCGTGTGTATAATGGCAACCTCAGGAAAACTACTTCAGAGACCACGTCAGGGCGGAGAGAAGAAAAAGCGACACGAGGAGCTTACCTTTCCACCGCGAGACGCAGCTGTATTCGAGGTCCAGTCGGAGTCACCTTCGTATACACGGAAAACGCATCGACGCTCTTGGAAGAGATGGCGACAAATACGGTAGGTAGAGCACTAGTGACGCTCTCGTAATAAACTTTAGAGCCAAAATTTTCATAAGATAAGCTTATAATTGCCACGCAATGGATAACTCAGCAGGGAAATAGCGACTTCGAGTTCGTGAAAGCTCCACCACAATTCCCACGTATGAAGCTGTAGTACGTAGTTGTTGTTTTTGCTGCCGTTGTGGGTTGTTCGTAATCTACTTAACTAATCGCTTGCGAGGCAATTTGAAAGGGTTAAGACTACGATGAAAACTTGCGTTTCCTTTGAAACAGTGAAATAACCGGCGTCACACGAGGTAAAGCGATTATATCAAGTGTTAAAGTTAAGTATAGCAGCGCAGCATAACAGTGGATCATGACTTCGTTTTCACACGTTTCACAAGAGGTATTTAATAGGATCGCATCCAAAATTTTCTATAGACAATTTTAAACAGTTTTGTCTTTTCAGTGTTCTATCATTTTCTACCTCCGTTCGGAAGCACTACTTTTATTTATTGTCTCATTCTCCAGGGCCTAACAACTCAAGATAAATGTCCAGTATTAAGCGAGGTTAACAGTTTCGGAGACCATTTCAAAACTCCGAGCACCACTTTTGTTTAGCGTGGATAAAATAAGCTACACTTTAAAATGAGCTAAATTTTAGCAGAGCAATGATAAAAGCTATTGTTATCATTATATTGTGGAAGAAAGTATGCACACATTGACAGTTTACTTAATTCCGCGTTGCGTAGCTGATGGCCAAGAACAGAGTACTGTCTTGGAGCGAGCCTTATTACGGCGGCAAAAGTCTAAATCCCTACAGAAACACTAAGGTCATCGCATAAGGCAAGGAATTTAATCTATTTGTGTCCAGTCAGCGATTGTTTGCGCTTAAGCGGCGCCAGGATATACCGATGATAGCTTCTAGAGATCCCAATCAAGCCTTTTAGTGCAACTTAGTCAACGCTGGGGGTCGTGGCAGCAAGAAATCTGCCTGTTCTTTGTTGAACACAATGATAGCCTTCCCAAGATGGCACTTACGGTAGCAAGAACCACGCTATAGTAGTAACAATGCATTATTTCAAAATAAATTTTGCAACGAATTGAACAGCAGCTACGTTCTTCATGTAGCCGGAAAAAGAACACAAGAGTAAGTGGAGCGATCACGAGTTGAAGTCATGAAGGATTAAGAAACGTGTTATCCCAAGTTGATAAAGCGTAACAAGCATCATAAATGGAACTGTGCTTAGACACAATATGAAAGTTTCCGAAAGAATTTTCTGAATTTATCCTGTGCAAACAAACAGAACGAGGTGTTTGACAAATTAGAAATGGCCGCTAACCGATGTGTCCACTTTTTCTTGCTTGCAGCCAAGTTGGTCATCGAATCCGACAATTTTGGACGGGTACGGATCCGTGGAGCATTAACTAATTATTACTTGTGCATCAAAAGGAACGCAACACTGATCGGACGAAAGGTAGCTCTTATTGCTTATGGTCAATTCATTATTTTATGCGCCCAATGTTTACAAAATGCTATGTATTCTTTGTTAATAGGCAGTATTAAATGCATGGGAATATTGCAAATTTGCATTAGAAGCGCCGCCGGAGAGAAAGGTTACTCTAAGAAATTCCGTTTCTCCAAAATTTAAGACGCTGCATTTTAGGGTCGTCTTTCTACCAGGGTGAATTTTGAATTGAGAAACATTGCCATCTACTTATAGCAGCGTGAAAGAATTACCTCGCGCCGAGATGCCCAGATGTTTGGAAATGACTGACACATTGTCAATATAACCCACGCATGGGAAAATTCCCTGTAGACAGGACAAAAGAGAGTCAAACGGATTTCTTGAACATGTCAAAAACGTGTATGGCCACCTGAACTTCCCAATTATCTTCTTTGCAAACTTTAGACTATTGGTGCAAGTGTCATGCGGTTTCGTGACAACACGAGATTGGTGTCAAGGTCAGTCCAAATTTACTCAAACGAGCCTGTCTCTTTGGCCCCTAATCAGTTTACAGCACAATTTAAAGTTTTACTTGTACGCAGACTGCATTCACGGGCTAATGAAATCTTGCGTGATGTCTACCTTTAGTTTTTTTCAGCATTGGTATGAAGACGCCCAAAGGATTACATCCTTATCTTATCAGTTTTAATTGTCACAACCCTATAATCTTACTTAACTAAACCAATAAAAATAGTTGAAAGTTCTTAAAGTTAAAAAGCACATTAACTTTAATCTCGAAACACGATCTACTTTCCAGAAGTACTGATTCGGCAGCATTAATTTAAGGGAGGATTTAACTGTGATAATATAGCTGCGTTCTAGAACAGGGCGTGTTTTAGAATGCCCTTTAAAAGCGTTTATCTCGTAATTTCCAGGTGTTACATTCATTCTTAACTGCAAGTCTAACCCTAATGTAAAATTGCAAGATTCAAGAACAAATAATGAGAAGTAGAAATACGTCTCTGAGGGAAACGTCTTTTAAAAAGTCAAAGTAAATAAAAGAAGATTCACCTTTAAGGCCTCACAAGTTAAAACATGAATTATTGCTTAATAAAAGGTCTGGGATGTCAGAATATCCATATCAGTCCCTTCAAATAAAATAATGCTCAAACTGCGTTATGCCATCCCCTTCCAGCGACAACAAAAACCACACACACACAAAATAACGAGAAAATCTTTTTTCACCAGAAAATAACATGATATGCCCATTTTAAAATATGGCCGTCTGACACTTTAGTTTGCAGTTAATTTCAAAAGTGTATAATTCCGTTTCCTATTGAATGTTTGGCCATTTTCAATTTTTAATTTGTCAGTGTGGACATTTGTCAATTATGAGCTAAATGTTGGACCTTCTCTTGCCTATTCTTCAGATGTACCTGAAGTAAAAATGGGTTGGGTAGTGTTCAAGTGGCAGTTAAAGGTTTGGCCGCTCGGTGGACAGTTTTGAGAACCTTATTCCATGCTTTTCTTCATTAGCCTATTGTTTGCTACTGTGAAAAGCTGATAAGGCTGTCTCCGAGAACCAATTAAGAGCGTAGTTTTCATTACACTGCAAAACAGTGGTGTTTTTTTTCCCACGCGGAAGGCGTAAAGCGTTTCTTTTTGTTCCCCATGGAAGGTGTTTTAAGTTCTTGGGAACAAACTAACGAGACATGTTTCGACATTTAGCGTACTTTGCGTAGCTTTACAAGTATTTGTTTAAAACAGCACCGTACATAATTCTCTTACCTTCGCAACCAAGAGTGACTTTCACATTTGTTTAGTGTGTATACTCAATGAGCGAGTAAAAAAGATATTCTTTCTTACAGGCCACTAAGTCCAAAAGATGTGTCTTTTACGAGAAGTACGCGGCAAACCACTACACAGAATTCCTTTCAGCTTACAACGAGAGCTGGACGATAGCAGTGTCAAAAAAGGGCACGATGAGGCCTGGTCACAAGGGACAAAGGGGAAAGAGAACCGTTCAGTTCATTGAACGAGCTTCGAAGATCATTATTCAAACACAAAATGTTCAAGAGTCACTTTATCATGGACTTCGTGATCACATTGAGCAGCTGCTGCGCGCCTACAGAGCTAAAGAAGGCGATAACAACAAAGACAAGAGAAAAATGCCGCACCCTGGCTACCCTGAATCAAAGAAACGAAAACCAAAGATTAAAAGGAGAGAGAAGAAAATGAAGCAGCGATCTAAGAACAGGTTGCTAAAAATGCTTCGGAAAGAGCAGCGCAAGGAACAGAGGACAGATAAACCCTAAGTATTACATGTATTTCGTAAACCAAGTCCTCTTGTTTTAGCCTGTTCTTTAATTTATTCTTCTTAGATAATTGCCAGCAATGATTCTAGGCATATCCACTAGGTTATGTCTTGAATTCATAAGTTCCTCACGTCATAAGACAAAGTGTCGAAGAGACCAGCTTTCTTACATGTAATTTTTCAAACCTACAATTTTGTTTCTTCTTTTTACGATCCTGGAAATGGTCACGCCCAAAACGTCATTAGTCTAATTGGCTCGTCATGCAATATTCTTTTTCAACAAAATTCAGCTCTGGGAAATGTAAAATGAAGAAATATTGCACTTGTAATCAGTCCAGTAACGTAAAGAAAGAACATGCAGTATGAGTATGATCACGGTGATACCAAATGCATTGCTAAAGATGTATGTTCTCTAGTTACTTTGTGTCTTTATATTTGATCCTTACGTTCCTTACCGAAATTAAGGAGGGCTTACCAAAGTAGGAATAGGTGAAGTTCAGGAAAACATCTCGCAATAGCTGGATTAAGTTTATTCTCAGTTTAGAATAACGAGCGGAAATTACATCGAGACAAAATACAGGTCTGACGGTAGCACGATCGCTGAAAATTGATTTGACAAAACGTGAAAAAAATATGTAAATTTCCTTTAGTTTGTTATGACTGCGGTAAGACTAAAACCAAAGAAATCACTGAGTTACGGCTGCGCAAAACGTGCAACGGGTCAATTAGGACTCGAATGAAAAACTGATAACTGGTGAGGTGACAAATGTCGCGTAATTTAAATGGAGATGGTCATTTTTGGATTTGCACAGTGATAGGATGAACCCGAACACCTAGCTAGTAGAACAACTAGAGAACTTTACACGACATCAAGACAACATCAAGCTTGTAACTGGACTGAATGCCAAAGAATTCAATAACGACGCCTGACTTCGAAGAGGCCTCATAATTTTAATTGAATTACTAGGAGTTTTTTTTTGCGACTGAGATAATTTGTACTGTTTTTAGCATACGAGCGGGCACTTCGTAAAGATCATGCTCGCAGGTTATTTTTTTGTGCCACAAGGCAACAATTAGATCTAAATTAAACCATGATTGGTCACTCATATGTTTATGTTTGTTGGGAAATTTCCTAGACTCCGTTACTTTCACTCAGAGAAAAATACTATTCCCTTAAAAGGCATAAAAAAGCAACTTCGCAGATTGCCTGAGTAACGATTTTCATCACCTATGTGATGAGAAGTGCGATTATCAATTACAAGATATGGATGATCATTTTATTTTGTTTATTGCCAGTGTTAGGTTCATTTAAAAAATAATAATTCCGATGTAATTCTTCCAACTTATATTTGTATAATATTGGATTATAAATGTCTAGCATAATGATGTTTTTTTGCTTTGTATAATATGAATTTACAGTATATTATTGAGTGACATCGAACATAATGTTCCAATTTAAAACAGCGACTCAAAGCAAGAGTCAATCTGAGTTTTCTTGCGCCTTAATTGATGTGTACAAAATTTAATTATAACTGGGGCTGCAAAGCATTTCACAAAACGACCACCAGAAATGAAGTAAAAACTTTGTTCGTCCTTTAGTCTCTTGTCAATTTACACTACTGAACCGAAATTCATCTCTCGCTTTTTTATGTTGACCTGGGAAAATGGTCAGGTAATATACTTTTTAGTATTTTATTCGGCCAGAATTCTAAGCCTTAATCGCGATAACATGCATTGTCTTTGAGCTAAATTAGTTCACAAATTAATTTACCGAGTTTCTATCAATGATTTCCACCAAAAGATTTCCTCTATAACATTTATTGTTTGTTCTTTAACAGTATAGAGAACTGGCCGTAACACATAAACACATTTGATTCAAGTCGGTGAACTAGAGATCACGTAATAAATGTATACAAGTTGGACATTTTCGTGTGCGCCTACGCGGTACTTATGTAACTTTCGTACGACCTCAATAAACTCGCCAGTAGTTATGCCGTCTTACTGAACTGGATGGATATGTATCAATTGTTTAAATATCTTTGTGTGTGACTTTCAACTTCCAAACCTTAATGAAACATCAGTAGCTATATCTCAGTGGATTTAGTTTGAACAGGTTTTAAGTTCAACCAAGTGTTTCATCATATCATACGCTTTCTTTGTACTCGGACTTCTAGTACAAGCATGAAAATTGCCTTATTTCTCTTCTCAGCTCTTCGTTCATTTCGTTCATTTTATCAAATTTGCATCTAACAGAATCAAATTTGAAATATTAGGTGCTTAACACCGCCAACGTGATAAATTTGAAAAACGAATTCCTAGTCCCGCTGACTTCCCCTCCGACAGGACACGAGGGAGCAACGGAAACCAAACCCAGTGTACGAGGGAGAGGCAAAATCACGTTCACGGTTTGGATTTTAATTTCTCCAAGACAAACTCAATTGATCTTTACAGCATAACTGTGGTCGTGACTCACTTTGCTAAAAGTAACAAACTTTACAAGATCCCGTACTTCTTCAGTAATCTTAGTTCAACCAAGTTTTACACTCAGGAAATAAATGGAACACTACAGGGATAATCACACTTCTGTCGGTGCTGTGGAAAGAGCACAGCTAATCATCAACGTAAAAAAAAGAAAACCAAGGGGGTTTCCACGGCATTCTTTCATTTACAAGGAGCTTTGAGGAGAACCATTGTTAGACTGATCAGTCGTCTCATGGCAGCGTTCGATGAGAGGCGACTGCCGTCGTATTGTCTGTTATACTCAATGGTTATCAATGCAACAAGAGTAAAGTGATCTTAGAACTTACCGTAATCCTTGATACTTGACGAAGGAAGCCTCATCTGGCATCAATTTCACAATGTTCCCCTCAGGAATAAAACGCTGCGTCAAGCAGTTCAAGCACTGTTGTTTTGGCGCAAACGTTTGCGCGAGCGCACGCTTCCTTTCAACTGGAAAACTCGTATGTCAAACCGACTTGGTGTGAAATACCGGTTTATCCCGGGAGATCAGCCACCCATTCGGTTCTTTGCTCTTTGACGATTAGTGGTAATTCACTACGTTCCATGTGTGTGGAACAAAGCACTCCAAAAACTGCGGCTGCTTTGGTCAAGGTTGAATTCCTTTGCAATAACATAGTCCTCTAAATATCACGACCACATTATCTGTCTGCTTTCCTTTCAGCGGTTAGCCTTCCTGTGGTAACCTTTTCACAAATGAAGTCTAACCGAGGAAGATTTCGAAGCACGATATTTCTGGCAAAATCTCGAAAATTAAATCATCCTGTTGGCTATGCATCTTTATGCCTGCGGCAACCAAGAGGAAAGATTCACAACTTCCTGGTTGTCTCTTTCCGACAAGTAGAGCTTGTGACATGATAAACTCTTTAAACAGATGTCAGATTATCCCAATTTTCCACGACCAAAAATCACTATCATATATTTGTATTGTGACCATCGTTATGCTTAGTGAACAGCCATTTGTTCTTCAGTTTTCTACAGTACTCGCACGGTTTATTCTGTCAGACCTAATCTGTTCCATAGCCTGCGTGCAGACGTGAAATAATAGACGTCTGCACGCAGGTCATTTGTTCCAGAACATAACTTTGATTGTCTTTTGAGAATAAAGAGGTTCATAATGAGGACAGTAAAATCAAAGCTGATCTTCTCCCGGATCCAATCTCATCTTGGGTGGTCAAACTACATTTATATGACCCTTTAGAAACCGGTAAAACTGCGCTGCGGAGAGTGAGTGGTGGTGTTAAATAATATTCTAAAACAATTTCAGCGCCCTGGAAGGGAACAGGTCGGAGGCGTCAATATCGGAGAGACCAAAGGAATTTGGCAAGGAAAATGTCCGTCTGACAAAGTGCAGATTTCTGAATTAAAAACCACTTCTTGCCGAAAAGCTCACATCAACACCATGTGTGTCTTGACAGACAACTAGCTAATTGCGCGCCTTGCATGTGAAAGTCCCCGTTTTCACAAAAGAAAACAATTTGTAGCAACCGGCAACAGATGCACTGTATTAAATTAAATAAATTGTTCAGTTGTTCATTCAGGACTACATTCAAAGTGTAATGGCTTTTGCTTTTAAAGATATCCCAGCCCTTAACCTATTTGGGTTATAGGGCTTGACGGACTGTATTATAGATGCTTTCGTTTGACTTCATCCAGATGTTTGCAAAAGGAAGGGGAGGTAGGGTAGTAGTGTCTAAAGAAGACCAGGGCTTAGAGAAAAGAGCCTAGACTTTTAGTGACTCTCATGGATAACCCCTCCCAAAAAGTCCAGTTTTTACTTCATCCCAGAGGTCAACGAAGTACCCCCGAGGCAGTAACCCACTCCCAGATATGTCTAATATAATAGGACATTATTTTATGTCAATACCGGCGACTCGTTTTGTTGTTCCATAGACAAAATTACATTTGGAGCACATGCAACAGTCACCTTTACCAGGGCTTCAGGTATCGAGTGTGTAAAAACAAGAACGCTTTAGCACCGGAAATTGCAGTTGAAAAGGTTACAGATAACAAGGCTCAGAAGAAATCTAATTGATTAAGAGGCTGTGTGGACGTTTTCTGGATAAACACGAAGTGAGAGAAATCACCGTGAGAATTTTCAAGCCGTCTCGCGTTAGTCATCAGTCGAAACAAGATCCCGCTTAATCCCATAAATAATTGCAAAACGACTTGCCAAACTGATCCCAAGGCTTCAAGTACTGTTTTTAATTTAAACTATCCTTTTTAGGCACTTATTTCATTGACATCTGTTTAATTATTTAGCAAAGTACTCGGCCTGTTGCTCCAGGCATGTTTTTCCCACAGTTTCTATCCACCACGTGAGAAAAATCGAGACGGGATGTTTTTGATCAAGACCGAATTTTCTTTTTCCGGTGTTCCAAAACGAACCCGGCTCAGTAAGAAAAAGGGAAATGTGTGGGTGTGTAAACGGTTTGTAAATGAAAAATCCTTTTTCTATGTCATTTTTTTGAACTGGAAGATTAGATTAGTATATTCAAGTGCTCTTACTTAAAAATGCAAGACGATCAACTGTTTAATCTTGTTTGTTTGAGTAGTACTGTTTGAGTGGTGAAGTAGTGTTCTCTCACGATTTTATGGAAAGTTCGTCACATACAGATTAGTAATCATGATCGCGGTGACAAAATGAGCAAAAATTATATCGTAATTAAAGAGTCATTTGAATCTTCAGCTGAGCATACAATTATATTACAGTTTTAAACCTTTGTGAACTTTAGTTTGTGGTGCGACTAAAACAAATATTTTTTTTCCTTTTTTCCCGTAAATCCTTCACTCCAAACTTCACCACATAATCCGGGTTATTCTTTCTTTGGTTTTAAACTTTTGTATTTTTGGAACGCTGCCCTCGAAATTTATCCTTAGGAAAACAATTTGTCACACTACCCAAACAATGGGGACTTTTCTCTCACTTCAGGGGTTAATTGTAACAGGACACCATTAATGAAAACCCCACTGCTATCGCTTCTAATCTGCAAGCTTCTCATTTACACTCGACACGGTGATAAAATGTCGGCAATACCTCCCACTTACGACCTGCAACGAATAGTATAAAAGCGGGCAATTTGTTGAGACCTTGTTGGTTCATCTTAACATTGGACGTCTTTGCAAGCTTCGAGTCTGGCTGGTGCGATCTACAACTTTGCGATGAAGACAAGCCTGTCAACCTTGGGTATTTGCGGTCTTATTTTAATCCTGTAAGTTTTGACAATTTGAAAATGTCGTGTTTCAGATAACACGCCACACGTGTGTTACTAATTCTCCCAGTCTAAGCTGATAAAAATCTCTGTATCTCTTTCAGCCTTCCAAAAGCGTTAAGCACCAGTCCTGCGGCTGATAGCCGGAGCTGGAAAACTAGAGGCAGAGGATCTTTGCCTTGTTCTACAAACAAGTCGATTCCGGTACGTAAGACACTTTGATCAACACCTTCACTTACACATGATAAGAACCTTTCTCTTTCCATTCGTTATTCCAGATTTACGAGAGAAAAATGTGCATTTTTGTTGAACGTCAAAAAAACCAAACGGACCCGAACAATCATCCTGTGAAAAGAAATGTTCAACTCTTTTCAAGAGCTTCAAAACTCCACGTTCAAATCACGAAAACGGAGTTGGACGCTCGCGGTCGCGACGGCTCAGGATTCGGTAAGTTGAGTGGAAGTAAACTCCCCTTAAGTGATTCTTTTATGATCAGTAGTTGCGAATTAAGATTCCTAGTAATGAACATTCTTAATTTGTTTTTTAAATAATTTATACTCGCATTGTTTTCTTATTTTATCAATAATTTCTTTAGGGTATCATGTGGTCGCTGATGCTTTCAGAGAAAACATTTATATTCCAGCTAAACTAGAGCAAGTCACTTGAGTGACATTCAGTCTCTTGGCGCAGTAGGGTACAGTAGGTGTACGACACGTTCGAGTTACCTTCAATCATTTTGTTCTCGTTAGTCGACGTTTCTTTATAACATTGTGATAAATATCGTGGTAACCGCATTTCGTGATTAGTGCAGAAGTTGAGGATCATCTGGGGACCACATTGAAACGGGTTGCTTAGAAGCCTTACTCTCACGAAAGCTGAAAACGTACTTAATTGTGAGCTTAAAATACGTTTTTGTTCTTAACAAAGATATTCAAAAACAAATCTCGTCACAAAGAACGGATTTTGCGGCTTGTTCTATTTAATTACGAGTCACTTTTCTTCGAGTATGTGCCAAAATTTGCCGCTTTAGTAAAGCGGAAAACCGGCGTTTCTCAGCGTGTGCGTCTTCTTCCGTTAACAAAGCGGCACTGAAAGTTAAAAAAAAACAACTTGCGAACACTTCGTAAACCTCCTGAGAAGGTGATGACTTTTCCTATTCGGCTTGCCATTAATTATGAACAAAATTTTGCCGGTTTTAGGGCTGGGTTGATACGCCACGGGAATCGGAACCAACTGGACCCCACATGTTTCAGTTTTCCTCTCAGCTTCTTTCCTCAGAGTGGCCGTTACACGTGAATTCGGTGCTTTTGTCTTTTGTAATCGCCTGCTAACGATTCGCGAGTTTTGGTTATTGCATTGCTTCTTCAAATGTTATCTCCATACTAACAACATGCCAGATAGCGTGATGATGCTAGATGACAGAATCTTGAAGAAAGTGATCGTGAACGTGACGTTTCTTTTGTCCTTTCTGTAACACAAAAGATCTCGACCAAAGTAGTAAGCTTATTTCTTTTTTCAATACTAATCTATCAGCAACAACGAAAAAGAAATTTCAAGCCAATTTCAAGTCACAAAACTCACATTATTAAGTAGTGTAAGCTATTGTAAACTGTTTTAGCCTATACCCCGGAGCGAGCGGCTAATGCATATTATGATTTCTGCTATATCACCGTTACACAACTGTGTACGTCCGAAATAAAATAATTCAAGAACCGATGTTGTTCAAGATCTTTTGTCACACGCAGCCATTTACTTGTGTTTTTGTCTGAGCAGTTCTTTTCGATGTTTAGAATTGTTATCACTATTTATTCAGGTAGTCTGTACTAATAGCCTCACAAAATGGATCATTGGGTACAGTGGTTGTTGCGGGTTTAGTTGACATTACAAATTCTTTTGTAATGGATATCGTTTTGTCCAACAAATCATGAACGTTCTTATCTCAATTCATCTTGAACGCTGACATTATTTTCTCAGTTGTTCGCTATTGGCAGTTAGGTTAAGTATCCGCGCGATTACTGTTCCATCGGTTTTGCTTCCGTGATCATTCGAACCATTTGCGACTTACGATTTTGCAGCTGTCTCTCGCTTTGATCTAAAAGAAACAAGGTCATATTTTTCTTTGACTAATTTTGTCCGGAAGCGGAGCGAGTCTCTTATTAGGTAAACTAATCAGAATGATATGCTAATGAGGAAAGAATGATCAAATTAATCCCTTCTGCTATTACACACAGTCAACTTACACAGTTGCTCTGACTAAAGAAAATAATATCAAGTTTACTATTATTATGATTGGCTAGGATAAGAATAAAAAGAAGCAGAACAAATATATGAATCACTACGTTTCACACTGTTTGCAGAGCACGTCATATCATGATGCAGCGGGGAGGAGGAACAGAGGGGAGGGAGGGAGGGAGCGGAAAGGAGCAAAAATAACCTAGCCTATCCTATTTTCCATACTGTGCAAGCAAAGCACTCACCGTGAGTGGAAAAATTTCCAGTTTTATTACAAACATCCTTATAACTCAGTGAAAAATGTGGTGGGTTTAAGACAAAATGTATTTCATTTACGTATTTCAGACGAGGGAACGGGGTATTTTGCATTTTTAAATTGTTTTTTCATGATCCGCAAGGAACATTTACTAGTGATCCGCAAGGCATATCTACTAGTGATCTTCCATATTATTAAAAAAAAAGTTTTCTGTTAGTTAATGTGTATCGTGGAAATCGACAATAAAACAACAACAAAACAAGGACACGAATAAAAGCGAAAGAAGACCAAGACTTGTTTTTGTGGTGGCTCTGAAAAGAGCCGTTTGGAACGTCTCAACAAAAAGGTGTTTTAAATATTTTCTTGAAATTTTCTTAGGAGAGGCCGGTTCTTCTGTTACGTCGATCGTATTTACGTGGCTGCTGAATTCATTTAGGCTTGCAGTCACGGTACGCTGCAAGACTGCTGTGGCTAAAACAAGACTATTTCGAAGGACTTCTAGCAATGTCGTTCTTTGTACGCCTTGTCTCTGTATTTATCGGGTCTTAATCACCGTAAACAGTAAAGAAAGTCATTGTGAACAGTACATTAAGTATGGAAAGGATAATTAACATTTTCGGACAACGCCATGGATAGAGGAACTTTTTCTTTTCCTAGATTTTACGAGATGGTGAGTTTTGATAGAGGTCATTGAGTATGTAAGCTTTCAATACAGAAGTTTCGATTCGCTTCATGCGAGAATTGTGAATGTTTTTGTTTTAATGCGAACTTAGTGCCGGTGTTTGTATTCCGATTTCAACGCTCACGCATTCGGGTATCACGTAATTTTTTCGGGCAAAAGGTGCCCATACGCCTAAGAGCATCCCTTAAACAGTACATGCTGATCAGCTTTCAGTGGCTTTTTTGATATTTTTCGTTGAGAAAATCATGATAAGCCATCAGCCTTGTCCATTCGGGGACGATTTAACCTATGTAGAGAGCAACTTTCCTTAGGTTGTTTTTGCTTCTGCCATCTGGTATACAACAGAAAGTTGTCGTCAGTACTTATATATAAACCCTCCCCAGGTGGGGAAATTCCGTAAAGGTCTATTCGTGGAGATCCTGGCAACTCTTACAAAGTTACTGCATCATTTTGCCCGAAAAGGAACCCTATGATAATGATCGTACATCATGGTGATTCTTTTAAATATTTACAATAACAACACTACATCTTTTCTCTACAAGTATATCCTAGTTTGACACAATTTTAATGGCCTTTTTAAAGGCTAAATTGAAAACCAGCCTTTCCCTATCCTTTTCTACCCTTCTTATTAATATAAAACCCCAGGCTCTGAAAGAAGATACTCTTTCGGCCAAATCGGCCATCAAAGGGAGTGGAGTAACCCTCCTCCCCTTTTATAGTTTGGCTCAGAATAATTTGGGATTTAATCTCATCGTTAGACCTGAGGGCCCTAGATCTAGATCTTAGCAATTATGCAGTACCCCTCTCAACTCATCGATGGCTTCCGACAATTTTTTGCAAATGCCACGAGGAAGTGTAAGACTAGCATCTCATGCTATGGAAGTCTCAGATAGTTCTTTTTGGGGAGAAGCAAATGGTGATACGCGGTGACTTTCTGTTATAGAAATCGGTCCAAGTTAGCACTTTTAATAGTTTGGGATTCTTCAGCGCGGACTCTTTGTTATAGCTTCTCATAAAAGAAACAGGAGAGCTCAGTGCAGTCCTACCGATTACTTGGCTATTGGTACTTTTGTACACCCCCAGCCCCCACCCCCACAGAAGATAAAACTTCTGAAAAAACAACTCAACGGCCGATATTGCACCATCCACGAAATAATCGCCTGTTAAGCCTGGTTCACACTTGTGGGATGAGCGTAACACTGAAATAAGCAGGTTCCCACCTTTGAAGTAAGCGCGAAATAATCACAAGCATAAGCGCAAGAAAAAGAAACATGTTCCTTTTTTCTTGTGCTTGCGCGTATGCTCATTTCACTAGTGTTATACTCATCTCACAAGTATGATCCAGGCTTAAGCTGAATACCACAAATTCAGCAAACTAATTACGTGATATTTGGTAGCTGATGTCTTGCTTATTCCCATCGCCTGTTTATGTACGAACTAAATTTCGATAGCAAGAAAGGCGTGTGTTTTATCTCAATACATTGTTACGTTTTCATAGTCATGCTTCCAAGAGACAGCCGAACAGATCCACCTTGCACCCTCGTTGTATTTTGATTTCTGTTTTAACGTTGTATTCCTTTTAATCCGTCCTGACATCATCCTGTACTGTATTCATTCTGTAGCGAGGCTGGTATTGGAGTCAGACAACTTTGGTCGGATGAAGATTCGAGGAGAGAGTACAAACCGCTACCTCTGCCTAAGCAAGAAGGGTGAACTCGTTGCCAGGGTGAGAATTTGGTTTTCCTTGAAAGGCCATTTCTAAGTTTCCTTTTGCCCTTGCGTCCAAACGTGCCTTCGTGCAAAAATAAAACCATATAAAAATGTTTCCCACAGAAACGTCCATTTTATTTAGGTAACACAAACTCGTATTTATTGAAAAATCTTTGCACGAGGTCTCGTCTTGAAACAGAGGCAAAGGGAAACTTGTTTCTTCTTACACAGTGTATGTAAGCTCGTGTTCTTGGTATCACTGCAAACCTCGGTTTGTAATACCGGCATAGTGCAACAAACGTCAATAGCTTAAGCTTCTAGTTTGTGCAGCAATGCTTTCTCTTTTTACTCGAAATGCTCTTGCACTATCTAAAAAGAGACTAAAGAGCGGACACACCCACCAGAGGTGTTCGTTTATGCTAGGAGCCCATTACGGGGGTTCATGCGGATTGCGTTGAGCAATTTGTGATTACGAAATGGCCGCGGCTGAAGGTCGGCACACACGAGGGGACTAGTGCCTGCAACTAGTCCCCTGAAAAGTTTGCACCAAGGGACTGGTCACAGGGACTTGTCCCGGCAAACAGTTCACACGAAGCGTTTTGAAAACAAGTCGCAGGGGACTTGTTCCAATAATTCAAACCAGATTGAATTCGTTGGACTGGTCACAGGGACAAAATTCTAGTCCCTGTGACTAGATTTTGTGGCAAAAATGCCTAGTTTACACGATGAGAATTGTCACCCCGACTTGTCACAGGAACTAGTGCCCTCGTGTGAACTAGCCCGGATAAGTCTTGTTCATAGTATTCTTATTCAGTATGCATCAGTTTTTATGTGGGTAAAACTTAACCGTTACTTAAGCAGGTTGAATGGTACGAACAGATACGAGTATATTTTGAGCGCTCTTCCCTAGTTTGATAACTCGGGAATGATAGCAGATTGTACCAGGGGTGGCAAACTGATTTAGACATGGGATAAAAAGGGGTAAACGGGGAAAGAGTACGGAGTCCCCCCTCCATTTACCCCCGTCCTCCCTCCTTGTTTCCTCCGTTGTACGCCCCCTATGCTGGCAATAGAAATGTTTGCGGGTACTAATTTTTATATATCATTTATAAATCAATAAAATCTCTTAGTTCAGTCAAAAGCAACAAGATACTCGCTGCAAGAAAAAGGCATAAATGTATACTCTACTCTAATCTTGGGCTAACATCCCGGTTTCTCCAAGCCGGTGGCCCGATACCGCATCTCCTTATGAGCGGTGAAAGTGTTTATCTTTCATTGAGTGAATTATATAAGACTTTTAGTATTGCATTTTCTAAAAAGTAGCGGGAGGAAGAAGAATTTACTCTAGTATCCTTCTACAAAGTAGTGTCAACAAGTGAAGGCTGAAATTAGTCTGGGTCTCATCCTAAACACGCATAAAATAATAAATAGAAAAAAAATGTTCAATCATGGAGATTGCTTAGGAAAACCTACATTTAGAAATAAGCCGCAGTGCTTAATCGAGGATCAGGGTCATATCCAGAAAAAAATTTTGAGGCAATGTCCACGAAACAATTATGAATGAGGCAATGTCCATGATCCTAGGTATTTATGCTGATGACTATAAACCACAAAAACGACAAAAAAATTATTGAGGCAAGTGCCTCAGTTTTCCTATTACTAGCTATGGCCCCGAGGAGGTTTTTACAGTTTGGCGAAATCAAACATTTAGTACTACGCCTGTTAATAACGCCTGGCGATGACTTTAACAGAGCACATGTTACAGTCAGGAGACTTGATATACGTGTCATTTCAGACTTTAAAATGAAATGTTTCGGAGAATATAATTAATGTTTTTATCTCACTGCACGAGATTCTATTCATGTCATGTATACCATAGATTGTTATCCCACGGACTGCTCCTGCGCCTCAAGCTGTGTCGCTCAATATATATATTACGAGGGGACAAAGTCTATAAGAAACGATATGTTACGGTAGCTGATCGACTCATCCCGATCCATGAGGCTGCCTTATGTTTCCGCTTAAGGCTCTTATATTTCCTTAGCCCATCAACTATTGTGCACGTGCTTCAGGTTTGCCCTGGTTGTAAGGGCTGCCAGGTTTCATATTTTTGAAGTGGTTGGTGGATGCCTAGCCTCTTCGCAATTGTTACTTTGTGCTGGTCGCTACGCTAATCTTTTATTTTTACACTGAGTCCCAATGGGTGTGATGTTTATAGTCGTTGTCACTCTGACCGCAGCTCAGTGTACGCCTATGGTGAACAAATATTTGGCAAGATTCCCTAACAACGTATTTACTTTGAATTCACCTAAAATTGAAAAGAAAAACCTCAAATCACAGATGAATTGAACGTACAGACAAATCATTTAGTGGTCAACCCAACACAGTCTCTCCATTTCTCGTATGACGGAAAGAATTGTCTGTCCGTGGCAGCAACCTTGTCCAAAACAGAACTTCATTTTCAAATTGAATGAGGCAATAAAATTATGGTGTGTCTCTAAACATATTTATTTTCTGACTCATTTTCTTCGGTGCATGTCAGGACACCTTTCTCAGAAATATTTTTCGGCTTACACCAGTGTTCACATTTAATTACTGCTAATAAATCTTTCCGCGATAAAACTTTTATTTTTAAACTTCAAGTTTTCTTACCACATTATTAACCGAACCATAAAAAAGTGAAATTTGTTGCTCTATCGTATGTTTTTTTTTTTTAACCAAGCTTACCCCACCATCTATATCCTCGCCGATGAGTTGTCCTGTCATCCATAACTAACCTTCGCGGGGGATTTTTAATCATGTTTCAAATAATTTCATAATTACTTACTTGTTTGTCCGTCAAGGCACGATTACCAGAACTGCGATGCAACCGATTGATCAGACTGTCAACAAGCATTAACAGGCTAGCGCGATGGTCGTACCATTGTGATCTCTAGCAAATTTGCGACTGATTAGTTACAAGAGAACGCTCCAATCTTAGAGCAGAGCCCTTCTTAGTGATACCTTATAGCTGTTCACACTTAAGTATATCAACATAGTTGGGTGTAAACAGGTCTTTTTGCCAGTTTGTTAGAAATGATTAAATTTTAAAAAGTGCAGTGGGGTTGCTGAGGTGAAATGAAATATAACCGTGGCCTTTTTTGGGGGAATTATGCAAGGATGATTGCTTTGCTAATCCAGAGATGCTTCTCAAATGAATTCAAACTTGTGGCTTGGACTTGAATGCCGGGCATGGTAGTCACAACAGACCAGTCTAAAAAAACAACTTCTAGGGTCCAAAATTGAACAGTCATTATACCCACCTTGACAATGATCTTGAAAACTTGTTAACAAGCAGGCACGTGAAGCTTTTCACATAATGTTAGTCCCATATGGAGCTTAAAGTAAACTGCCAAAGACAAATCTGACAAAGTTTTGACTTCTAGCCGAGATAACATGATGTAATATCTTTACAAAAATGACTAAGTTGCCCGACAATTTCATCGCTCCTGCATGTGTTTTCCACAGGGAAAGGAGGAATTTTTCTCCTTGGTGTTTTGTAGAAGGGGTAATTCAGAATTCATGGCATTTTTCAATAAATCTGAGAACATTAGGGTTGTTTTTCGCTCAAATATGAGCACAATTTTTAAAAAGGTACCGCCCGACCAATTTCAAGCAAATCCTTTCAGTTTGGCTTTGGGCGATGATAAAAAGATTTCAACATACCCCTTTCATGTGGATAGATAGTTACGTTTGCGTCTTTGCCATTTTTTGAATTTCACAAGGGAGTGGTGCCTTTTCCATGTGTGGGTAGCCGTAATTATTTTAAAAGAATTGAAATGAGACACTATCTTTATATCAGCACGCTGTTATGAATGAACTTAATAAAGTTGTATGTTCTCTGAAGTAAACAAACGACTTAGTACTGTTTATGTCGTAAACTCGGACTTGCACGCTCTGCACTATGCAAATGAGCTACTTGTATGCGTCAGACTTGCCTTTCAAAAACTTTATTTATTCCCAGCATTTGGCCAGTTTCGGGTCTTGTTATTTGTAAAAAAAACAAATTGACATCTGTTTTTTATGTGTCTGTCCTCTTATTAAAGCTAAATGCGGCTCGTGGTTCCACAGCCACTTTGACAATGTTATGACGCAATTTATCATCAATAAGAGGACAGACGCATAAAAAACTGACGGCAATTTGTTAAATAAATCGAGAAACACGATTTTAAACCAATCGGCGTGCGTATTTCCATTAGTCTGTTTTCTTAATCCAAACATACAAGCAACTTTTCTTTCTCCTTTTTCTTTTTTTCTTCTTTTCAAGAATTTCAGTTATCAGTTGATCAATCCAATAAACTTGCAACAATTGCAATTGAGATAGACGTGGCAGACTAAATATAATCAGTTAGAGTTATAGAATTACAAATGTTACATATATTCTCTAATTAAATCTGCCTGATGAGTGCGTAAGCACGAAACTCAGAGTCGCAGTGAATCATGTGTGTTTTCATTTAGTAACCCAATTCTATACACCGCTCTACACAAAAGTGTTTGCTACAACTTCTCATGATTATTCTCTAATATTTATATTTGTTTCGTCCCACTTAATGAATTATCCAGGCGAAGAAGCAAAGATTTGCGACAATGAAAAGATGTATTTTTGAAGAAGAGATCACATCTGAGGGGTACTCCCAATACAGATCCGTTAGGTATCCTCAATGGTACATCGGTTTCTCCAAAGGCGGACGCGCAAGGAGCGGTAGCGTCAGCGCCAAGCGGCAAATCTACCGTCATTTCACACCAAGGTCGTTAGGGAGAAGAAAGCATCGCCGAGAGGCCAAAATCAAAAAAATCATCAAGTTACTCCGAAAGACACTTCACAGGAGACGTGCATAAAAATAGAAGCATCGCCACATGGAGCTCAGTACTAGGTCCGCTCAAGCCACACGTGCGATATAAATGACAATCACAGGTTCCATTTTAAATTATGTGGATTTCTAGGTTCAAAGAGGACCTAGCCTGAAATGTCAGTTATCTCCTGCCCTCAGCTTAATTCCCTAGCACGGGGATTAGGCTGAGAAAAGACTGAACTCTGTCATTGAAGAAGATGGTCGCCTATTTAAGCAACGGAACAATGTTTTACTTATGCATGACTTATTACAGTAACTACATTTTGCTCAAATGCTCCCCAAGCCTTAACTACGAATTTTAATGCTTTGGACTATCTAGCGGCGTCTTCTACGCTGTTTTCGAGTATCTTATTATCCATGCTTGGTCCGGGAGTGCGCCTATTAGACCTATTATAAAAAGTTTACTAAGAAAATTGTACTGGCATGGAAAACGAGGCTTGGGGATAAATCAAACCTAATCTGACTTAAATATATTGAAGGTTGTATAGCTGCCTGGTATGTCGGTTCGAGGATATGCCAAATATTACAATCTTGAATGGACTAAGACACCTGCCAATCATAATAAATAAAAGTTACAAGTTTACAATTTTTTTTTGTTTGATGTCACATTAAAGGAATTAAGAAGAGTAAGGAAATCAGAACTGCGTCGAAAAGGGAAAAAATGACTCTCTAAGAAACAATTTTCCTTATTAAGTTGGATGTAATTCGTGGATCTTCTTTATTCTCGCATGTAAGAGAGATTGGCTATTACTAAGTTTTGTTACTGAAGTTAGTTAAGAGTTTGCTCTCAGATTACAGATGGTTAAAAAAGGGAAAACTTCGAACGTTCAAATATTTATTTCTTTGTATTTATCTTTCAAAACTGTCTTTGATTTCAACATTAAGAATAAGTGTTTGATCGAATGGTGACCGTTGGGCATTTGCTTTTGATCATTTTTAGAGTTTCAAGAAAACAAATGTCATTAAAAATAAGTGTCTTACCGGATTTATACTTAACTGCAAATATCAAAGACAGCAACAACGTAACAGTACAACTGAACAATAATGACCTCATGGTTATTGCGCTCGTCTCCTGATCGAGCGGCCCGTGTTCGAGCCCTGGCCGGGGTCATTTCGTTGCGTTATTTGGCAAGGCAGTGCCTCTCTCTGCCCAGATGTATGAATGGGTACCGGCGAACTTACCGTTGGGACGGTAACCCTGCGATGAACTAGCATCCCATCCAGGGGGTAGTAGAAATACTCCTAACCCTGCGATGAACTAGCATCCCATCCAGGGGGTAGAAGAAATACTCCTAGCTGCGTCATGCTATGGAAACCGGGATAAGCGCAGGCCTGATAGGCTTATGTAGACTTTACTTTATTGAAGCTTAACAGCACTCTTGGTAAAAACGTTTTAGTAATAACTTCATGTGGATGAAATCGCTAAGTTTGCACAAATCGAATTGTCTCTGATTGGCTGTTAAAAAGGTATGTTGGAACCAATCAGGAACAAGACCAACGTTTTAGTAATAACTTCATGTGGATAAAATCGCTAAGTTTGCACAAATCGAATTGTCTCTGATTGGCTGTTGAAAAGGTGTGTTGGAACCAATCAGGAACAAGACCAAAGACAGTCGTGACTTGATGTGTGCGTGTTTTCCCGCGCTTTTTCGCGCTCTGAAGGAGATCTGTACAGACTACGTGAAATCAAAGCCCAGCTGTATCTGGAAATGAGAGAGGATCGCAATATTTAGGACTTGCATACTGTACATAGCATAACTTGTCATTTAACCCAAGTGATAAGAACGTTTTAGAGTAATAATAATATTCTAATATTCTGTAAATAACATTTTGTTGGTCTGTAAAGGTGTTGGACAGCAGAAGTTCCCATCGCTAAAGAGGAAACAAAAATAGTAGTCTAGCTAGAAGAAAGGAACTTGTTTTCAATCTTCCTGTTGATCAGTACAAATCATAGAAGATAATAAAAAAGTATTTTTTTATCGGAGCGGAAAGGATTTTAACGGTCATGTTTCAGTTAAAGCTTCTGTGATCACCCACAACGACATCAACTTTTGGAGCCTTCGAATGGATGGACTTTTCTCGTTATTGATCGTTCTCGTTTGCTTGAGTTCGTGTTTTACTGACGATAGCAGACGAGTTACTTTGTGTCCAACGTGCCAGTAAAGTGCGTGTCTCAAGTCTGCAAATTGTACGGCTTCGAAGGTGTTTTTTTTCAGTCACTAATAGACGCCATCTTGAGTTGCTGGCATCCTTCCTGTCTTCCCTCGCGGTTTCTCTGATATTCGAATACCTCAGTAAATCCTTTTCTCGAGTTTCCGGATTTTCGGGCTAAGAAAACACCACCTGAATTAACAACATAATCTCTTGTCACTTTTGTACTTAAAAGAAAAAAGAAAAAAAAAAACAATTGTCAACAGTGTTAGCGTAGCGTCGCTTATCCAATAGCAAGGACGCCAACAGCAGTCTAGAGAAACCGTTCACGTTTGCAAAAGCCAAAATTGATCATTGTCTATTTAAACTACTCAGGGCACCAAATCCAAGAAAGAGCCGTAACCAGGGGACTCATCCATCTTCATTAGACCCGTCAATTCTTTCTGACGTTTTACGCCAGTTTGGTCAACCTTCAATCTTCCCTGTTTAGAGAATTTGTCACGTGACGTCTCGACATAATTTCAAAAGATTACCAGGCAAGGCATTTCCGTACGCGCTGACCACACGATTTCTAGAAGTCACGTGCAAGTCGTTGGATCCCTCAAAACGGCCACCCTGGGTACATAATTCACCTAATTGACCGTTGTGTTCGTTGTGGGGAGTTAGCGATGCAATATGACACCATACATAACTCACGAAGGTACAACATACAGGTAAAAAAAACAATGTTAACAAGACTGTCGTGATTCAATAAAATCATAAGACTCTGAAATTATAGAAAAGTTAGGAAGACGTTTTAATTTCTTTCAACAAAGCAAATAAATAGAATTAGTAAAATATTGTAAATAATATGTTCTCCAGAGCTCCCAATGATCGTCAAGGCTATTGATAGTTGTGTTCAGCATAGAGCTGCCGTGATTAGCTAACCGCAAACCTTGCTGATTACGAACAGACTGCAATCCTTTGTTGATGTAGCTACATTTTCCGCTGTCTTGAATCTGTGAGTCAGGCTGCTCCTGTGAGCTGTTATGAGGCCTTTTTAAGCATATAGGGTAACTGCATAATGTAAGGGAAATTGTCTTTGAGTGACAAAGAAATATCTCGTAGTAATTCTATAAAAGGCAATTACAAGAAAGACTGCAAACTTAAATTGTGCCAAAAATCTGGCAATTACTTAAAATCTAAATTCTTATCTGACAGTGGAATATCCGGGTCAATGATTTTTATAACCTTATTTCCGCTGCTTTCATTTTCACCGCCATAAATATATCACGTGCTTGAAAGCTGTTAAAGAAAAGCAGAGAGCGAAAAAAACCATGGTTCTTTTGTTTGGCCCGCTAGTGCTAAGGAATGCCCGGGGGGGGTACTCCCTATAATAGCCTATACGGGGAGGCTCCGCCCGAAAGGGGTGCCTTTTTCAGGCTTCAGGTATATAAAAGGGTAGGGATTTCACAA
>OMLO01000345.1_pt1 | contig 28890 bp, 16 predicted proteins | sample 1674811 | NCBI WGS metagenome assembly OMLO01 (sample SAMN06265003, study PRJEB25207) | coral metagenome | isolation source: Coral host | place: Mexico:La Bocana,Puerto Morelos, Mexico | collected 2008-11-13
AAGGCAAAAAACACCTTGTGAAGTTAAGAGAGAAGATGTGATACCTTGACGACACTTGTCAGGTTAACCTTCGAACAGTTAGTTATGAAAATGCGCATGGAGGGTATAATATGTGGGAGTTTATAGCTGTTGGGACAACTGCCTTGAAAACAAGAACAGTCAATTCTTGCTATGTAAACTTGTAAACTCAGTTATTTAGTTTCTGGAACATTATGAACTGATATACACGTATGTATCATGTATCAGCTTTTTGCAATAAATGCTAGAGACAGCGTCGTATACTTTTTTTTTCATGATCAAAACAGTTGCCAGAAGAATGAAGCACAAGACTAGTGTGTACGTCCCCTTGTTAGCTTTTTCTCGTTTGCACTAAGCATAATAAGTTACACTATGTGTCGTTGAAAAAATGGGATTCAGTATGACGTGGATTTCCGACATGGTAATTCGGTATAAAATAATTTTTCTAGCGGTATTGCGGTGTTAGATACCCCCAATGTCCCCCTCGCTCATGTAGTCACGTTTTGGATCACACGCGGCGAAGGCGCGAAAAACTTCATTTTACGGCAAAAGAACTACATGCCAAGGACTGAGAGCTCAAAACCTGCTTAACTATCTTTCATACAATGGATAAACCAAGTGATGATCAACAAAATGAACCGCACCTCTCCCATTTTCCCTGCGTTTCCTCAATTCTGGCACATCTTCATCGCTAACAAATTCAACTTCTTCCGCCATTTTGCTTGAAATTCGTACCCAGGGTTTCTCGTGTACCCAGTCTCCAGCTACTGCGCTCCTGCGCGTCCTCCTGCGATTGATTCAATCTTTTCAGAAGGGGAAAGGAGAAAGAAAACTTCCTCCCCCGTTCCACCCCCCAAAAATATATAAAAAAGAATGCCTGGTCGCAGGTATTCGAAAACGCTCTTCCACTCGGAGGAATATCATTCGTTCAAAATTGTTCACTTAATTTGATAATAAAGAATGTAACCTTGCTAGATTACTACCATCCCTGAGAACAACATTTCTTGATATGGGGTGAAAGTTTCTGAAGAAACTGTGGTGCTGCGTCGGTGGAGGTAACAAGATAATTTGGTTGTATCAACTAAGTTGAAAATGTAAAATAACGGTGGCTATGCCAATTTACATTTTCAACTTAGTTGATATAACCAAATTTCTTGATGCTGAGTACTGCGCATGCCTTAAAAATCTTCAACATGGTAACGAGGCTGAAAATAAAACCCTTTGAAATGCCGACCTTGCTTTTTCGTCGGAAGAGAAAATGTACTCAACCACAAATCCAAAGTGATAGGTGATTGTTACGTTTTCAAATTTCCCAACTTTATTGTCGACGAAAAACATTTGATGCGTTTTCGATTTCAATTTTTTTCTGGGGTACTGTGGACGCAACCTCAGAGTGACATTGGAACCACACCTGACGGTCACCTTGTTAATACGGAAGACCTATATTTTTATTACATAGTTTTGGTGTACAAATTATCCGCTTTAAGCTCAAAAATATTTTTTTTTTGGTAAGGAAAAAAAGATATAGTTAAAAGCGTACAAAAAACCGTTCCTCGAGGATATGAATTATATATTTGAACCGCAAAGAAAGACATGAATTTATGATTAATCATCGCAGTTACACACTGAAAGGGATTCGAGCAATATATGAAAGATTATATATTTGAACTGTGTTCGAATCCCGTTCAGGCCTGAATTTTTTACAGGCTTTAATTTCAGAACTGAACTTGTGCATGAGGTCGCAGGCTCAAACCTCGATCGGACCAACACTCAGGGTCTTTAAATAACTGAGGAGAAAGTGCGTCCTTTGAAATGACATCTGCAAATGGTTAGACTTTCTAATCTTCTTGGATAAAGACGATAAAACCGTAGGCCCCGTCTCACAGTACTGGTGTGGGACGTTAAAGAACCGACACACTTTTCGGAAAGAGTAGGGGACGAAGCCCCCGGTGGGATGGTCTATCACTTCTGGGGCACCTGTGTATCGTACCATTCACTCTAATAAGATTGTGAACTGCGTGGCTGCAATTTGCGCCTAAATAAGCAGTCTGGCAAAGTCCCTCACAAAGTAGTGTAAAGCGCTATATAAATTTCCGCATTATGATCAATCATAACATTCAAGGAACGTTTTGAATCAATATCGTTTACAGTTATGTTTTTTTTTTTTTCATAAATTATATAGTACATTGTTCCAAATACTCGAGAATTTCTACCTATTATGATTTTTTAACTGTTACTTTAATAACCTTCCTGCTTCCAGCTACCGCAAAATGTAACATGAACTGATGAAATAACCCGCGTGTAGGGATACATCATGTGATAAGATTGGCCAATCATTGAATGAGAATGGTGACCTATCGTCTTTATTGTACATTTCCAAACAGTGCTTGTTTGGGAATTTTAAGGGAAAGTTTCAGAAAAACAGTTCGGCAGTTTTTACTTCTGAGGTATCACCTTAATATGGTCACACGCCAATACACTTTCCTATAAGAAAACCTTTGAATCCGCCCATGCAACAGCCACATTGTGAGCCTGTAAAATCCTTTAAAATTTTACCCCGTTTTTACTGCCACTCAAACCAGTTCTGTTCATCTTAATGGTTGATATTGTATGAACTGATTGAAGTTTGAATTTTTTCTTAAATTATATCTGTATTTCACATACTTGTTAAAGAACAGTTGTTCAGAAGTGAAATTGTGATATATCTTTGAAATCTTCACTCAATTAAGTCGACCTAGTCGTGGAATTTGACCGTACTTCGTTAATATGGCCAAATATGACCCGTCTACCGTTCTTTGATCAAAAATATAAAAAGTCAGAGATGGATGATGGCAGAGAGATTGACAACTTGCCAGTTTTATTCGCATAATCTAGTTGTCAGCAATTTTAACATAATTCCATATTTTCAGCTCCACATATGATATACATACTTGCTCAGTTATTAGCCTGGAACTCATGTCCTTCAGCGAAGGATGTTAGTAAATAAATAGTTCAATGGATAATGTAACTATGTGAACTCTGACTTTTCTTCAAGCCCTGGACACTTGGCCTGAAAAATTAATTTTATATCTTCAAAATTTTACGTTTTCCAAGTTAGAATGTAAAACTTACTATTTATATAAGTATCTATTTATGTACGTTGACACTTTTTCTTGTGTTCATGTGGCGGACTTGAATATTAAAATTCCTGTTTCTCTGTCAAACAAACCACGGATGACCCATCGTAATATAAGAACTCGCAAAATCTTATATCACGCCGAGGTTACCTATGGCCAAACAAGATATTTATACGACACGGCCGCACAGAAATCAAGCTGTGAATAACGACTTTCTATACAGTGTTTATTTCGCCCATAATATTAACTGGTCTGTTCTTGTATTTCTTGGAAATTTCTTGAGCAATCTGCAACAATAAAATGGACAGCAGTGAAGGCAAAGCAAACAAAGCACCATGTACAGATATTGAAACATGATCAAATAAAATAAAGAGAGGCAAAACTGGACATTTAAGCATAAGAGACCCGAGCATAATATTACGGTTTGAATGGAGTTATAAGGAGCTCAAATTTAAATCGTATAAGACTCTTAAACATTGTTTGGTGCCCGACTTTCTTCTCATCCTGGGATGTTAAATTGTAAACAAAATTTGAGCGAATTTAATATCCTACGGTGTTATAATAAGAGACTCATTAACAGGCGACGCAAAGTCATTAATGAAAGTACCTGTACTTGTAGCTCTTTTGTTTTCATTCTGATAATTTCCAGCTTGGGTTCCAGGTCCTGTTGCTCCATGGAAGCAGCCTGTCGTTTGTCGGCCATTGTCTTAATGGAAGTCACTAACTTCTCGGAGACTTTAAGTTTTTGCTGCAGGGAATCTGCTAAGCGGTCCAAGTATCTGTTAAACAAATGTAGTGTCCAAAATATGTATTAAGAAAAAGAGCTTAACAACATGAATGAATTAAGCACATGTGTATTAATGACCAGTGGGCAAAACAAAAAACAAACACGCGAATGCTCAGCTAATTAAACAAACTTATCTTTCACTAGATTTAGACAGAGGCAAGTCTGTAAGGCTCAGAATACAAGGTCAGGAGGAATACTTCCTTTTCACCTTGCAATGAGTGTCAGATAACAATGGAATTCTGAGTGTTATGTCCCTTCCCTCACTATCCCAGCGACTAGCCCAGGGCTAGAAAGATTACCTGGGAGAGGTCTTCAGTAAGAACAGGTTGTGCATCTTCATTGAAGTGATTGTTGATAGAATATCAGTAACAGCTGATTCCATGGCTTGCACTGACTCTACAGACTGCATCTGAACAAGCTGTGGAGCTGACTGAAACTACAAGCACACACATCATACTTTGCAACATGTCTGGTTTTTTTTTGCTTGAGTGCCAAAGGAGATGTATCATAGCACCTTCGTCCCATTACAACAAGGTCCCCTCAAATTAGTGCTAGCTGGCGGCTAAAATTTCAAATAAGCAACCCTCCCTGAACATGTGCCCCCTCCCTTGCTTCATGCTTTCAGGTAACAGTCACAGAGGTTGAGCAGAGTGTTAAATGACTGACAGGTCAATACCATTATTAACTACTTAATACCCGAGAGTGAGGTCGTTACGGGAAAATCTCAAACTGAGGCCTCGTGTACCGTATCAGTACGGTAGGCCGAGGTTTGAGATTTTCCCGTAACGACACTTTACATCTAATGGTGCGCGCGCAAGCCCGTAATCGGCATAATGCCTTACAATTTAGTGACAATTAGCCAATCAGAGCGCGCGTTACATCGCCTACGAACACAAGCCATATAATAAAGCGATACAATCAGCTTTGAAAAGTACTAATTAAATGGGCAACTTTGTATTAATTTTAATACTTGTGTTATATTGATGTTTAGGAGCAAACATCAATGGTATAATTGAATATTTAAGTAAGCGCCTTTCCTCAAATAATAAAATGCCTAAATGTTGACTTTCCGGTTGTAAACAGCATAACTACCTGATACAAATTAACAATAATAGATATCAACAAAAGTATGTAGTCAAATGCATAGCACAAATTAAATTTGTACCAGGAAATACGTAAGTAGAGAAAGGTTCAAAGGTATCATTGCTCTAGCTCCATTTATGGTTTGTATTATTTTGTTAGAGTCTGTTGTAGGTAGGTACAATGATACAATACACATTACATGTAAAAAATTACTGTGTACAGAGATTTGTACGTTACCTGATTAGCTGACAGCACATCAGAATCACTCTTCATTTCTATTATTCTTTGTCGAAGGAATCCCTGAAGCTGCACACACAAAAAGGTGTCAGCAAACCAGTGAATCATAAAATAACATCTAAAAAAAACACAAAGCATTGTGTACCTCCAACAGCTCATCAATTAACAAGTTTCTTGTTTGAGTTGTATCCAGCAATGTGTCATAATCTGCTTCACTGACCACTTCATTATCTACAATATAAAGTAAATAAGCTGTCTAAAGACACTTTTTCTTTTCAGCTGATGATTAACAACTTAAATATCAACTAATATTTATGTCATTTCCAAACTTAGCAAAATAGATTATACAGAAATTAGAAAGATTAAAATAGAGGGCCGGGTTGTTCGAAAACTGGTTAACACTAACCCAGGATTAAAAGTTAACCCAAGTATCAATTTTTCTTGTTTAAATATGTTTTTCACTTCTTATCTTGTGTAGCTTGAGATTGCTCAAGTTCTAAACTGAAGGACAATATAATATAAACAGAAAACCTCACCTCAAAAATACAAAACCGATATCAAAATTCTTGTTAATCCTGGTTCACCTTAATCAGACTTGGAACAACCCAGCCCAGGGCTCTATACTCAATCTAACTGACATTTCTTCATGATTGATAGGTTGTAACTGAACAAGGGAAGTGAAAAAGCAGCCATTAGCCAGTTACCAAAATACAATCTTATGATGTTTACAAAAACCCTGAATTAACTGCCTGCTTAGGTCACTACTACCTTACTAAACAATACCGATAATTTTTGTTTAAAAGCCTTGCTGATCAAGGCCAGGTAGTTTGAAACCCAGTTAGTGCAAACCTAGTTTACTGGTAACCACATTATTAAGTTTTCTTGTATATTAAAAATTTTGTACTACTGTACATAATTATGTTTTGTGCAGTTTATTTAAACAGAAAACTGAAGGACAAACAATAGAAAAAAGAAAACCTCACCAAAAAGTTACAAAAATGAAATCAAAATTCTAGCTAATCCTTGGTTAGCTTAACTCAGCTTTGAAAAACCCAGACTAGGTGGAGGGCACAAAATTTTTGATCTTGCGAACTATGCTTCACACGTCTGCTGGTCAGGTCAAATAATATTACCATATTATAGGGATTAGCATAAAAAAAAGACAATAACCACAACAAAAGTTTATGTCTACCAGTCAAAAGAACTATATTGTCTTTTTTACACCAATCCCAAGGCATGCATGGTTTGCAAGATCAAGAATTTTGGTGCAGTTAAAGTTAATTCAGTGAAAACTGAATGTGTGCTTCATTCATTTGCAGACAGAGAAACAGCAGGCCTTACATTGTGAGTTCAGCAAAAAATATTGTGAGCAAATGCTATTTTTGTGTACAAATTTGACTTGTTTCCAAAGAGTGTTTTGTCATCAAACTGGCTGAAGTTTCTACCTTGTCTTTTGTTATTAACACTGTATGTGCAAAAAAGCAAAATTTGCTCAAATCTGATTTAAACTCTCCAGGATGAAAAAAAATGAATGTTCAAGAGTCTTTCAGTGCATTGATTTTAATATCATCTCCTAATACAAAGTCTTATATTTCAACCACAGTTCTCTATACAAAGTCTTATATTACGCTTGGGTGACCTGTGATTTACCTTGTCCAGACCCTTCCAGTGAGACTTCACCAATGTCCAATGTCACTTCTTTTTCATCAGCCCCGTCACCTCCCCAATCAATATCACCATCTTCATTTGTCTGTCCTCCATCACCCCAGTCAATAGTGTCACCACTGCCTCCCCAGTCTATCCCGGCTGAGTCTTCCTCACCAGCTTCCCCCCAATCAACATTGTCAGATCCAGCATTTGTGATGGAGACGATTTCATTACCCCAATCAATCTGTGGTAGAATAGGGAAAACAAAAACAAAAAGTCAAAAGTATGCACATGCCACCATCTTTTTAAACAAGAAAATAAGAATTTAATGCCACTTTCTTAAAATGTGACACATTTACAGTCAGTTTTTCAGTCAGTCAAAACAAAAGATGGTACCATTTACCCATAACTCTTAGTAAACAAAACCTCTACACTGCTCATAAAGGTATACGAAAAAGGTTCTAACATATTCACATGTAGCACAATTGATGTCATTAGTAGAGGGAGAAATATTGCAGATATATGGATTTCCTTGCGCCTAATGGGCTTTGCCAGATTCACATAGTATATTTGTGGTAAAATGCACATCCTCCATCTTTTTCCACACAGAGGATTGCAAGTTTGCCAATAGTCATAATAATACTCTGTGAAAGGGAGATTCCCTGCTCTTTCTCATCTCCTACAGGGAAGCTTGCAGATAAAATGTGAGTTGTACTAATAGTTAATAACTACTGATGATAGCAAATAAACCCACATACCAGTGAAACACATGTGGCACAAATCAGTGTTGCAACAAGAATAGCAAATCAAGTAAGTTTAAATACGTTCGGTGATAAGCCATGTTATTATACAACTAGCTCCGCGAGCGGGCAAGATGAACCGAATCTCATGCTGTGATTGGCTACCTGAGCGGGCAAGATGGAGCTATCTTGCCCGCTCGGGAAACGGGTTGTGTCGCGCAAGGAACATTTATCATGTTAGGGTGTTTTATCCCATATAATAAATCCTTTATTGACCAAGCTTGTTAGGTCGAAATGGCTGGATATTGGCCTCGTTCTTTTTTTGCGTGTTTATGGACCTCGACTTCGTCCATAAACACGCAAAAAAAGAACTTGGCCAATATCCAGCCATCTTGACCTCACACTTGGTCAATAACCCATATTTATTACTAGCCCTTTACCTCTCCAGCATCTTTTTGATCATCTGCTCTAGGACATTCTGGTTTTCTGTCTGGAACAACAACCTATGGGTAAATAAACACACTGATGAGAAAGTTCTTGAAACACAAATGTTAGGGTGTTGCACAGTCATCTGACACTCAAGCGATCATGTTTACCGATGGGGTCTTCCCTGTCCTCCACTGGTACACTGTGCTGTTGCCATGTTGTTGAATGTGTCTTATAAGTGGTGTTGTCAACTGCAAGGTTTCTTTATTACTAGTGTAACTGAAATATAAATATCATTTTTAATCAGTGTTTATAGTTTAACAAAGTTCTGTGAGACAATATTTATGCTAATGAGGTACCTGTAAAATGATTGAGACCAATCAAACCTATGGCAGTTTTAGATCTTTTAGTATAGAAATTCTCCAGTAGTAAGCGAGCAAGATAATCCTAGACTGTTGCTTCAAGACTTTGTAAAGATTGTGACTATGTAAATGTAAATGTTGAAAACAGCTCCACAGAGTCCGTAATCAATCAACAGAGATATTTGCTTAATTTGTTCTTAAGCTCTTGGTTTCAATTGTCATGCATCCCAATATACGATCTGTTACTTTCATGTTACCATCAAGCAATGACAAGAAATGAGAGCTACACTCTAACAAACCTGGGAACTAAAAAGTGGACAAAAGTCTCATAAAAGTCAGTTGCGTTCTTCAAGCCACTGATTGCAGTAGCGATCCCCTTGTATATTTCAGGTAATTCATCCAGAAGGCTTAATAACTCTGATTTCACATTGTCTCCCTGCACAACAAGTTGAATTAAAAAGGGTGTTAACTGCATCAGCTAACAGGGACTGCAGAGTGATAATTGAGAGCACAAATTAAAGAAGCATATGTCTGATATTCAAGCCAAATTACAGTAGAACCTCCCTATCTCATGTGGAAGCTTTTGAAATTTTCTCCTTCACTCCCCCCCAAGTATTAAATGGACTGCAAGGACATCCTGTTCACAGGCTGGCTCTAATGGCAGCTTCCTGCTCCGGTTTTAGATCAATGTGTTTCCCATTTTGTGAAAACCAGGTCTTTCAATGTTTCCTGAACAAAAAATTTGAACGTTTTTTTGGATATTTTGATCTTGGTGCATTTCCAATGTCAGAATATGCATGAATGTCAATTTTCTGATGTAACTTTTTGATTGACATGCTACTAACTAATCCAATTGCACCTCGTTCATAGATGAAAAGAGCTTGGTAAAAAATGTTTGGGGTTGACTGTAGGCAATTCCTTTTCTCCCAACCCCTTCATCGCTTCTCCCCAATTTTTTATTCGCCCAAGGCATGCTCCTTTGCTTGCCTGCTTACCTTATCGCCTGTTCAATAAAAGGAAAGAAAACTGCTGCTATGCAGGCTAAGTTTAACCATGATGATATTGGCTGTAAGACTCGTGTAAGGTTTGTCAGCAGTCAGTGGTCAGTTTTGATCCATCTATTGTTAGTCAAATTAAGGCAGCCTGTTTGAGGTCTATCTATTATAAGTCACATTACGTCAGTCTGTTAGAAGTCTGTTGGTTGGTTCCATTTACATAGTGAAAAAGTCATTTGTAAGGTGCCAGTACCAGTAGTTGTTGACATTTGTTAAGAGGCATTTATTCTAAGTTAATATACCAGCTTTCAGAGTCAGTAACAGGGCGTCAAATGAAGATAAAAGAGTGACTTTATTTGCAAGAAAACTTTCAATAATGTTGACTTCTAAAGTTGTTAATTAATATCTATTTTCAACAGCGTAATGGCTAGATACTGAACATGAAATAAATGTTTTAAGTTAGTGAGTATGTTCCATGAGGTGGAGCCTGAGTAATTTTTGATAACTGTATTATTCAGGAGCAATTTAAATCTATCTAGTACAGTGTCAAGGTGAAAAATGTTTTTTGTCATTATAAACATAATGGCCACCAACGTTCAGGAATTGGCTACAAATTTAAAATATCTAGGAGCCAAGTGACTACCGGGAAAAAATGTTAATTTTACGCCCAAGTCATCAGGAACAGTTTGCACTGCAAGCATTGAGAAGAGTCCCAGTCAATGTGGTTTGTCAGTTGATGACGTACAGTGATGTAATCAAAGGCATCAACAGTTAAGGTTTCTGCCAGTCTTGCTGATGTAGGAATCCAGGCAGTCAGAGCACTTGACCCTGTAAACTGTTGTTGGGTTCATCATTGTCTTTAATGTGGGTCAGTAAGTGTCATAATCTAGTTGTAGGTTTGTAGGCTACACAGATGCTGTCCCTAGGCTGTAGGATCTGTGAGATGGTCTCCGAAGGTATAGTATGGAATTTTTTAGATGTTTTTTATCAATGACTGTAATCCAATGTCTAAAACAAAATCTTGTGATAGGGTCATGCAACTATTTCCATCTTAAATTAGAAGGAAATACTTGACTATGAGGATGACAATCTCAAAACAGTGACTACAGTTAACTAAGCTGTTTCCTACAGGCTCCTAGATCACTGTACATGTATACTGGTAAATTAACATCCTTACCTTTATACTCATTTGTTTACAAACACTTTGATATTTTTCTTTAAATAATGCTGCATTGGATGCATATTCACTTTCTTTTCTTGTGCACTCCTAAAGCATACAGTTGAGTACAATTATTATTGATTGTTCATGACCCTTCTAAAGTGAACTAAAAATGAAAAAAAGACTTACTGGGGAACCTCTTCATTAATAATCTTTAATTTTATTCAAAACATAACTGGGACAACTGTACAAAAAGTCACAAGACACAAGAAAAGATACTTTTTCATTATTGTCGAGAACACCATTATCAGAAGCTCTCTATAAATTATGTTTAGGGAAACTCTGCCAGCAGCCACAGTCAAAAATGGGGTATTGAATTTTTAGCTAGGTTAAAAACAGGGAAGGGAATATCACAGATAAATAGTTTATTTAAGGGTTGTGGGATTCAAGCACGCCATTTTTCTGGAGTTCCCCCCACCCCCACAATTAAGGCAACTCAGTCGACAGAGAAAATGAAAGACTGATAAGGTTGAGCAAAACATTAGGGAGCTTAAGCACATCACAACAACCACAGCAACAAGAACATCACCTGAACAAAAGGTTTAATGAGCTGAACAATAGCTGTGCACATACGTTATAAAGCTTTGTACATTTCATTGCTACCCTCAGCAAAACAACAATGTAAATTGACCAAGTTCTGTGTTGTCTACAGAATGTGAACGACAACAGCTAATTTCTCATATTTCCATTTGGAATTGAGCGGAGTCTCAGCACATTTAACTTAAACATGTTTTTAGAGCCATTGCCATACTGAACAGATCTAGACAATCACAATTTTGCTGGTAATATATATATATGTTATTTGCCAGCCGGGAGGCAGGCCTCAGGCCATGCTCAAGACCAAGGGCACAGTTTTTCCCAATACGGACCGACCTAGGCTGGCAAATAATGTGTTTATTTTTTCTCTCTGGAAAATTACTTTATACAAAATATTTGAGTTGATTTTTTACTGAAGCAGTTTCACACCGTGTGTGTGCGTTTAATGTTTCGGTCAAGCAAACCCGTGTTGTTTACAAAGTATTTAAAAGAAGAGATTCCGTTTTCACTGATTTTAGAACTGAACAATGAAGGATTTACATTTCATGGAGATTTTTAATGTGACAAAAAGATGCTAAAATAGCCGCAATGTTGGAAAACTCAGAGTGGTCCGTACACAGGGTCCGGATGGGAAAATCCGGACCGCTGGAGAGCAAGGAATTAGCCAATCAGATTCAAGAATTTAGGATTCCGGACTGCTGAGATGCTTCAGAAAAAAATAAAAATTCTTTTTTTACTAGGCATCGTCCTCGGCATCATCATCATTGCTTAAGCTCCTTATTGTAATTTGTCAATAGCAAGCAAATCCATTAATTACTGAAGCAAAAGGCTGAGACAAATTGATCTGCTAGCCACTGACCAAAATATTGTAACTGTTCAATAAAAATATTAATTCTATTAAATTAAAAATTACCGGTATAATATTTTATCACTGGATCACCAAGTTTGTTTTTATATTAAAATCGCTCTCCGACAGCTCAGGGAAGTACAGAGGATGGTTACAATATAATTGTGCCTGAGCAGAATATTATTTGCAACAAAACACATTAATTTTAGACTGTACTACACATGAACATTATTTGATCCGCAGGTTAGGTGGTAGGCTCTGGGGTAATGATATGGACAAAAAAAATACATTATATGAAAATTCAGGTTTCTTATATAATTTGCTTTTATTTATATGTCGATATATTCAAAGTAAACCAAAAAAATTATTGTTGGACGACAATCATAAAGATCTCATACTTAACTAAACAGTCTTTTCCTACATGTACAGTTAAGCCACTAAACATTTATCATCTACATGTACAATCACTAAATTAAATTATCTAATATCTTCACCTTAAAACAGAGAGCTTTGAAACATTTTCTTACCCTTTGAGTTTGTTGACATTTTCCTATTTGTCTCTTTAACGAGGGAATCTCATAATTAACATTCCTAATTAAAAGGTGAGCTGCCTCAGCTAAGAAAGAAAAATATAGAAAACATTAATTACTAAATAAAACTACCAAGACAAAACCAAATTAAAGTAACAAGTCAACACTCGTTACTTTCAGAATTAGCAACCTTTGGGGCTTGCTAATTTCAGCCAGTTGTTACTTTTAGGGGTTGTTGAATTTGGGAACCTCTGTTTAAAATGCTGTACAAGAGTTTTCAATTTAAGAAAACTTCCTGTTAGTACATTCCTTTACTTCATTAAAATTGTATCAGTTTTGTTTAAACACAGTGCAACACAAACTGATGAAGCTTTGTAGCATAAGCTATACCTTCCCTTGTTTCAGAGTTCTTTATTATTTTTATCAAGTTACCATACATTAATTTTAACTGACTGGAAAAAGTAATATGCTATTGAACTTTGGACTCACTATTTTTGGAGGCGGGAGTTGCAGTGGGGTTTCTGTCGGAGGGGTTGCATCTTTCGGATTTATTAGCACTCAAAATTTGTTTTTTATTAATTTTTTACAAGTATAGGGCTTCATTAAGGGGGAGTTATGTCAACAACTGGAACATCTGACCCATAAAACCAATGACACATCAAGAGTACTCTCCTCCCTAATAACAAGTGGTCTGAGTAATTCATGGCCCCCTAAATCACAGTTCTGCTCTGACAGGAATCTGAGCATAAAACTCAGTGATGATTCTCCATTTACTGTACTTTAGGGACTGGTGTTTTAAGGTTAATTTATAATCTGAGCAAACTGAATGAACAAGGAAACTATTACTATTACATACAACAAAATCAGTATAACTAATACACATCTTAATACATCTACCTGATATCTAACTGCTAAAGATCTCGGCAAACATTAATGATAATTTCATTACCTAGGTTCACATTATCTTTTTCATATAATTTCACAATTTCCTGCCAGTCCTGTGAAAGAAATTTAACACCTTTCATCAGTACAAGCAACCTCTATTATTCTTTTAAGGCATCACTTTAACCAAAATGTGAGTCTGTACAACATCCACAGGCTGATACAAACCTTCATCCTCTTTGATGAGTAACCACCAAAAATATTCTTTGTTGCAGACTCTGATACTTTCAGCAGTTCTACAATTCTGATGCAGTGGAAATAATTTATATCTGTAGAAAGATAAAATTGACACAATGAGATTCAGATAAAGTACATGATTGTGTAACATTGAAAACAGTCCTTGTAAGTGAGCACTAGAAGCTGTACTTCTATAAGTCAAGAGAAACACAGAACTCAATAAATTATCAAAGCAAAAGTGACTTAACAGTAAAGAATGATTAAAAAAATCCAATCTTATTCTCACAGACATTTCTTTAAAAAATAAAAAAAAACAAGTGTGGGTTTGCACAGGATACATGCAGAACTGTTCAAAGACAGTTAAGAGCATTCATAACATTTTGATGTTTCACGTTAATGCTCAAATGGCCACCAAGTTCTCAATAATGATCAAGACAAGGTCTCTATGGTTGTGTTCTAACAAAGTTGACTCCAGAAAATTAAGAGTTGAGCAAAAAGTCAAACAGCTGCTTGAAACAGTTAGCATGATCATAGATAGAGTGAAGGCCTTTAATGACCGCAACAAAAAATGAACAGCCAAGAGCAAAAACAAACAACCTTCCTATCATTGATAACAAAAAGGTTCACATACAGAATATATCATATAATAATATCAAAAATATATAAAAAAAATACTGGAAGTCTTTTAAAACTATAAAAAACACATGCTATAAATATGCAATAACCATACATGTCCCAGAAAGAAGCTGTGAGATTTCATCAACAGGAGGCATGTCTTGTATAGCTGCATTAATTTTCTCTCTTATCTCCAAGACAGCTGTCTGCCATTTCATGTCACAGTGTCTTCTGTCCAAAAGCCAATCTGTTATAACATTCAAAAGATCAGGGATAAAATTTTGGATGTATTATGTCCAACATTGTAGCTGGGATATGGAAGGGTCTCCACAAGTGTAGTTGCATTCATGTGCATGTGTGAAAAAGCACCACAAGTGCAAATTTCACCCAGGACCATAGTCCATGAACCTACTTAGACCTAACATTGTCACAAGTTTCTATTAATTTTGTTTTCAAGATTTTACAGATAAGTTAAAGTATCAAGATACCATGTATGTAAATGTGCACAGCATAAAGCAAATCTGGTGCACTATATCATCATAATATCAATATTGACCTCAGAAATGAGACTAAGTCATTTTTCAATATCACTCGGAAGACGGATTCAATCAACACTGTACCCTGTGAGCAACAGTTTCTTCTACATCCACATTGTTTTAAACATATTCAGATAATGGAGGAACACTTCTTATGTTACAAGAAGCTTTTCAATACTGTGTCTAGATGTCTGGCAGCTAGACATGGGGCAGCTTTCTTGGATCAAATTTCTATACCCAGCAACTCTGACGGCATATGATACAGGTTACCATTATCCATTGTCCACAGTCAATTTCCTAGATACTGTGCACAGCCTACAGACTATAGCCGATACATTTACAAAAATATGGCACAAAGATCTTTATTTCTTTACTATTGCTGTCCACAGTCCATAGCTGATAAAGGTATTTTAAATAAGACCTATATTTCCCTTTTACTGCAGTTTACAGTCTATAGTCAATAAGTTGTCAATTCATCGTCTAAAGATCTTTATTTTTCTACCACCATGATCGATGGTCCAGTATCGACAAATTGTAAAAACTGACATAAACAGGCTAACACCAGAGTTAACCTTGTGCATTAAGGATAACTGGAGTGTTATTCATTGCTTACCAGATATGGAGTATTTTAAACAACATTTAAGATTCTGTGTCTGGTAAGCCTGAATAACAATCAAGTTAGCCAGCCTGTTTATCTCTCAATAATTGTAATGGTAACACAATAAATATGTAGCAGTAAAAGAAACATTTTCTGCTCACCAGACACACAGTATTTAAAAAATTCTGACCAATTAGCAGAAAACATACATATGTACAGCATTACAAAAAAAGGAAGAAAAAGAAAGAGTTACCTTTAATAAAATTATATATTAATATAATAATAATAATAATAATAATATATTATTATAATATTATTATTATTATTGTTATTATTATTATTATTATCATAATAAACTACGGAAGTTATTTGCGTTCTTTTTCTTTCCGTCATTGGTTATGGTTTTTCGTCATTACTGATATAAGAACGTAAATGTTTCATAACATTTGAAGATAATAAACTTGAATTAACTAATAATGTACACCAGACGATGTTATCCTTACCCAAAAGTTTGTTGTAGTAAATGTCGATTGGAAGTAGCTCCGCTTCTCTAGCATTCCCTTTGGTATCATCTTGTTTCTTTTAAAATAACAAGTAAAGTAAAAAGTCATTTAATAGCTCGATTAATCATATTTCGGCTCCAAAACAAACGAACAAACCTGCATTTTCGTTCGATCGACACGTCTTTGATTAAACCGCTGGTCAAAGGAAGCGTGGTGCTGGGTTATGTAAGCCACACATGTTGTCCTCGTGGTCATTCGGTCATGCGCTTCACCGATCTCGCAAGGTCGCGAGCATTACACGCGCGCCGCTTTACAACAAGATGCAATCAGTGTTTCGGGCGGGTTTATTTGAAGGGAAAGTGGCAGTTGTTACTGGCGGTGGAACGGGCATTGGAAAGGCAATAGCTAGAGAATTACTTTATCTTGGCAGCAAAGTCGTAATCTCGTCAAGAAAGGAGGACAAACTACAGAAAGCTGCTGATGAATTGTCACGTGACATACAGCCCTCCAGCAGTTCAGAGGTTAAAGTTGTGCCGTGTAATATCAGAGAAGAGCAACAGGTAAAGCCTCTGCTCATTTTTAATTACGCTTGTATGTTCCTTAAAATAATAGTGCTTGTCAGTTTTTCTTGTTATTTAGGACTTTCAGCTTGTAATATGATTCTGAGGGGCAGGAGTCAATGGCTTGCAGAAGAAATACCAAGAAAACATTTTTGCACACCAAACCATTAAAAGAAACGAAAAAACTCGCAAACAAAATCTTGCATGACCTGGCTCTTGAAAAATTCTTTGGCAAGCACAGCTGAACTCAGGCTTGAGCAGGACGCTGGTGCTTGTTGGAAATTTTGAAAAGAACCTTGGAGAGGTACCAAGGTCCTGTTTTGTGGACATGTACAATTCAGAAACAACACATTATCCTCCTGTCATATTTTCCAAGGATGACTACCCTAAAAGATAACACAAAAGCTCCCTCTGTGGACCATTTGAAACTGAACATCCTAGGAGCTACCAAAACCACCCTTCCGACCCCTAAAAGGTGCAAACACCACCATCCTTTTTATATGGGAGTCCCCCCAGTCTAAATGGCCTCCCTCCTATCCCCCCCCCAAAAAATACCACTTCTTAAGCCCCAACCAAATGATCATTACATTTCAAAGCAATGTATCGCAACATTGGTGGTCACAGCATGTTGCATTTGTTTGGCCACCCTATTACGACTTGTTGCCACAGGGTGGCCAAATGCATTGCAACATGCAGTACGTTGCTCCCAAAAAATGTTGCAATATGTTGCACTGATATATTTGCAATTGTTTGTTTGGGGCTTTAAAGTGCCTCTGAGATCAAATTGTCGATATCCATTTTTTTACATTTTCGTGCACAACAAGTCTTTCCGAAAGATCTTGCCAAATTTCAATCTATTACGAACATTAGAACTCAAGAATTTACGGCCGCCATTCATTTTCCTTGTTCCAGTCTTCGTTGGAAAAGGAGTCAATGACGTCATACTCTCAAAAATATCACACAGGTTGAAATTACAATAACAATTGGTACTGCAATTCTCATGAAGAATAACAAAAAACTTTGCTCTTATATTCGTGCAATTTTCTGCATTAATTGTGATTATAATTTCAACCCATGTGGTATTTTTGAGAGTATGACGTCATTGACTCCATTTTTCTACCAAGACTGGAATAAGGAAAAGTAATTCTCGGAAATAAAGGACCAAAAAACATGAGTTCTAATGTTCATAATAGATTAAATTTGGCAAGATCTTTTGGAAAGACTTATCGTACACAAAAATGTAAAAAAATGGATATCGACAATTTGATCTGAATGGCACTTTAAATTAAAAATTAATAATGATAAACCCCTATGTGCAGGTCATTTTACTGTCATATACCTTGCAAAATCCTTGCAATCCAGATCATAATTGGTAGATGTTTGTATACCACAGTGCGCATGTACAACTGTACAACTGTGCACAGTGATTGCTGAACCAAAGAATACTGGCCTAAACAAATTATGAGTTCAAGTATATATCTGTGCCATGCCTTAAGAACAGAGACAACACTTTTATAGGATTTTATTGCTATCAGCTCTAGATTACAGTGAATTTCTTGAAATCATAATAATGGCATTAGACAATGGAAAATTAGTTTGGTACATGAAAAGCTAAATTTTGAAAAAGCAATTTTAAAAGCAGCTGTAAGTATATGTAGGAGATGAGTTCTATTCAGGTGTACACAAAACAGGATCACAACCTTCCCTCCCCTTTGCTACCCTACCTCTGTTATCTTTGAATCCTGCATCTTGGCTATAAGAAAATGAGATCTCTCATTTCTAGCATAGTTTTGGAAATTGGTGAGATGTCAAAGAGTTTTCTTTTTAAACTGATTTAAATTTTGACTCCAGCTTGTTATCTGCTATCCTTACTCCCTATAAGTACATTGATATGGCCACAGGCACATTGTCTGTCTTATATCTTTGTGGAGGTACAAAATCCAGATAGATGGAAATGTCAAATCTATAGATGATTAGCCATTGGGTCACACATTGCATTAGTAATACTGCTTTGCATTTTAGGTAACAAACTTGATGAAAGAAACCATTTCCTCTTATGGAAAAATAGACTTTCTTGTGAATAATGGAGGAGGCCAGTTCATGTCACCTGTTTCAAGCATGTCCTCTAAGGGTTGGAAGGCTGTCATAGATACTAACTTGAATGGAACATTCCTGTGTTGCAAAGAAGGTAAGAATTGATTCTTGTTGCAGAGAATGTTTGTCAGTTAACTGTTGAAATAGTTGACATCGACAGTTTTTTCTGATTGTGGATCTACATTTCTGGTTACAAAAATACAATGAACAGTACATTTACTTGAATTAACAGTCAGGGAATTTTATAATTTACAACTTTGTACTGGTCACATATGGCGAGTTTTTTCATTACAGGCATTTAATCATGATTAGCATTAAATTGTCAGTTAGAGTAGTTCAGTTTTGAATTGTTTTGTGTTCATTATATGGACTGACCTTTTTCTGAAAAAAGGAACAGTAAAATTAATAAGCAAGGAACCCATTTATGTACAGAAATTAAAGCATGAAATCTGATAGATTTCTAGAACATAAATTTCAGTTTTAGCAAGTTTTGCATTACACTGGCATATACCAAATAATAATCCTCCTTTTTTCCTAAACTTGGAGTAGTTTTTCTCCTAATTTTGGGAGTTGCTAATCAAGGCATAAGAAAGGGATATTTAGTTTATTCAACTAAATACAGTGTATGAATTTCCCAAATAAAGTAGGTTTACTTGTAACTTTACATGTTTTCTATCAAACTTTATTACACTCAGTAAGTTTTTCAACAGTGTTAAAAAGAAAATCTGTGGCATGCAGCGTGATTTATATTTGGACTATTTTTTTGGCAAGTGGGATTGATTTTCTTACTGCCATATACCGGTAGTTGTTTATTTTACAAATTATATTTCTGGCCATGTGTGTCTGTTTAGCTTTCAGATTGTGGATGGGTGACAATGGTGGCTCTATTGTAAACATCATTGTGGACATGAAGAAAGGTTTCCCATGGATGGCGTAAGTTTATTTTTATTCTTTGCTACAGGTGTAGGTTGCCTGAAGAAGTCATGAGTCATGACTTTTTTAATTCACAATCACATATTTTTTTATAAAAAGGGAATATTTCCTCTGCCTCTGCAAATTAAGCAACAAACATCTTTTACAAAATGTCTTTGTTGGCAAAAATATATAGAACATATCAAATCTTAATTTATCTCTCATTTACTACCCTGCTGTGATTGGTCAATTTAGCGAGCTGTATTTTTACTTTATGGCTTCCTAAAATTTAAAGCTATTTTGTTCCAAACTTTTCATGATTTATTGCCAGGTCTTTTTAACTTGTATAGCAAGTACAAGGTTAAAGCTTCTTTTACTTTAAATTGTATATGAAAATGTAATTTCGCATTGACTCATTTTGCTTTTTGACTTGCATCAAAAATTTGAATCTGTTTTGGGTAAATAAAAATCATAGACCCATCAGACACACAATATAGATATATGTTACCAGCCTTATCTTCTCAATCCGTACTTAAAGTTACGCATCCTCATTTTTTTCCCTTTCAATTACTGGACCAAGCACAAAGCGGGAAAAACTTGGTCCATAACTCACAGTACAGACCTCAAACTTGGTTAGTAAGAAGCATGAACTCTTGTTTAGTGAGGGGAAAAAAACTTACAATTGTACATGTACCTCCCTATCATTGCAAGAAATGGGAGCCTAGCTTGCTCCCTATTATGCATCCTGTATTTTTGTCAGCAAGGGGATAAACTCTAAGATTATAATTATTATTGTTATATCAATACACTTTGTTCTATTTTTGTTTGATGTTCAGGCACACTGGTGCAGCACGAGCTGGAGTTCACAACTTGACAATGAGTTTAGCTCTTGAGTGGATAGGCCATGGAGTCAGGATCAACTGTGTGGCACCAGTATGTTAGACGGTATTTATCTGTTTGTCTGTATCTACATCCTTGCCTTGTACAGTTGTGTATACAGTAGTATGAAGGAGTTTATTTACTTCACTTTCAAGAGAATCGTTCATGGAAACATGGCAGTATAACTCAGAGTTGTAAAATTGCAGAATCTGGGGGGAGGGGCTGACAGAGAAATGAGTATGAATTCTCGCATACACTACACATTGTTTAAAAACCAGTAATTTTTAAATTTGGGATTGTTGCAGAGGTATAATAAAATTATCAAAACTGATGTTTTGTGTTAATAGTTAATTTCAAGACTACTTTGAAAAAGGTACCCCCCTTTGAACTGAACGACCGTATAATGTGTACATTATGTATCTGTAGTACAATAGAGTCTCTAAATGAGAAAAGTAGCATTTCCATAAAGAAGATAAGATGTAGTCTTTCAAGACTTTTTGATACACCGGTAGCTTACTGCAATTGAATGGTTCGGGGGAAAAAGGGCATTTGAGATTTTTGGCTAAAATAGGACATTGCCAAAACAGCTCCAAATTTTGCATGCTGTTAAACAATGTCCTCTCTTTTTTCCACTAAATTTTGTACCATTTTTGAGATATAACATACACAAAAAATGTTGGCCTTCCTAGCAGCATCTCGTTTTGGAACACCAAACAAAAGAAACATTGTATTTTGCTGAAAGGTCACATTAGCTGCTAGTTGTTCGAATGATTCATGTATTGTATTCTAAAAAAAACACATTATTTTATTCATATTGCTTCATTAACACAAACAAGTTAGCATCAAAATCCACCTTCCATTTACAAAGTTCTTGGGATATCAAAGATTTATAGAGCGATTCAAAATAATTTGTTGGTTTCATTGTTCAGCGAAACAAAATGTTTCCTTTGTTTCATGTTCGACAAATGTATGGCACTAGGAAAACCGAAGTTTTTTGCATATGTTATATCTTGAAAACAAAGTAAAATCTATCAAAAAAAGACAGGACATTGTTTCATAAAGCTAAACAAACCACTAAGCACACAGAATTCAGAGCTATTTTGGCAATGTTCAATTTTAGCCAAAAATCTCTCACGACTTTTTCAATTATCCAACTCTTCAATTATCCATTGAGTAAGTTGCTACCAAGCTTTTGCGAAAAAGTTTTGGACTTAATATTATGGTGTTGCCACGGGCATCTTTCCTCATCTTTCCTATGGCAACAATATTGTTGCCTGCAATTTCCTGCATTATGCTGCCAATGACTTCAAAGGCCAATAAGTTGCCACTGGAAATGGAGCCAGTTGCCCATGACAGCATCACAAGTTGTATGTGGAGCCATTTGCCAATGACAGTGACTCAAGTTGAAAGTTAAATCCCGGTCACCAACGTTTCTTTGTGCCTTACTTAACTGATAATCGAGGTAGCATCAGTGTTTGGTTTGTGGGCCCTGTTCACCTGTCAAGTTTATCTTCATTTGATGTGCAAAAGAGGTTACATTTGGAAATACTTTGAACTTTCGATTCAACATAGGGTGTGGTGTACTCTGAAACTGCAGCACAGAATTATCCAGACCCTGAGCTGTTTCAAAAGTTAAATGCCTTTCTACCAGCTAAAAGATGTGGAACCACTGCAGAAGTAAGAATTTGATGTGACCTTAGATGTATGACGCAGCCAGGAAAGATGGGATAAACTATTTAAGGCATTACTGTATTTAATTCCATGGCTAGTATTTGTCTATTGACTAATTTTGTTTCACCATTTATTATAAGCAGCACTTACCATCACACTTCATGCCCAATCACCTTTGCAATGTCTCAAACAAGTCACAATACCTAGAAGAAAGCTTTGAACTTTCTTGCTTCTTCTTCTTTACACCCAATTTACACCCAATTCTACCTACTCTGTAAGTTCACAGACATTTTATTGTAGATGGTTGCCTGCTAAAAGTATTATTTTGATGTTCAGAACTCTGCTCAAGAATAATTTACTTGAGTGAGCTGTACCTCAAGCTAACAAATAGTCAAGTTTTTTACTTATCCACCAATTCAAGGCAAGCCAACATTGTCTTTAGTAACTAACAGCACATTTTTTTAAACACTGTGATATTTTTAGGTAGCGGGAGCTGTTAGTTTCCTTTTGTCTCCTGCTGCATCTTATATAACAGGAACCACAATTGATGTGGACGGTGCTTCTAGTAAAGTCTTTCTTAATTATCTGCCAATGCCGGGTAATGAGATCTTTGTAATTTGATAACATTTGATTGATAGAAGTTTGCTGCAGCAAGTTCTTAGTTGTTCAGTGAATCCGTGGCAGCCAGACGACTCTCGCTCATATTTCTTCCTTTCCTTCCGCCAAGGGGGGGGGGGATTAGGCAGAAAATTTCATAAAATTTGCCAAACTTCAAGTCATATAATCATTTGAAACCTTCGTTTTTTACCCCTCCCTCCCTCCTTTAGACTACGAGTATCCCCTCTAGCTTTCTCTCAGTCCGTGACATGAAAGAAAACCGCGAGAAAAAATGGCCGCGCGTGTCTCTCCCCCAGGACTTCACGCGGCCATTTTTCGCGGTTATTTACGGTGTTGCTCGATGGATTAACCGAAAGAAGAACTATTTGTAGACTATCCCCCTCTCTGACATGGTTTATGTTTTTTGTCTTATGTGCTAATTGTCCTTCATGTACTACTTCCGTGTATGTTATTTGACGTATTTAATACTAGACTCTGGTTTTCAGTAGCTCTTTAATGTGTACAAGTTACAGTGTTTGAACATTTTTATCTGTTTCAGATATGAGTCCTCTGCCAGAATACACTTGGAAAAACCAATGTGGAGGTTAAATGCTTCAAAGAATCTTACTTGAAGTGATTAACAAACAAAACGCTGTATTTATTGAAATTTAAAGGGTCGCATTAACAATACAATTTTTTACAAAATGTCTTTTAATCTAAGAGTACCTCATCTGAGTGTTTGGGGATAGCTCACTACAGTAATAAAGCTCTTTATGGTGCGACATAATGTAGTCTAGTCCCTGAACTCTCCCTTCCGTGCAAGGAGACAACTTCCGGAGTTAAACTACTGGGCTGTAAATGATCAAGAGTGACATCACGGCATTTACATTGAGTCTGTCAATAAATTTTCAGTACATGTATTCTTCCACCCTTCCCTTAGTTTCTCTGTACTGTTACCACTTGCAGTGGAACTCGATCCTAACCATTACGATATGAGTAAAGTATTTTTTTCAAAGCTGTCTTCTTCCTGTCTTGCCTCTCTGATCACCGAAAGTCAAATTGTTTTTGTCTTCCCCAGCTTTGTTTGACATCAGTCGGTCCCCAATCAGAAGAGCGCGCTTGAAGTTTGAGATGTTCTTCCAGTCCAGGATCGTGGCATTTTTGGTAACAATTTTTAGTCGTGTAATAATTCTCATGTTAGTCAAGCTGTAGCTCGGTCCCTCAACGGGCAGAACATTGGCCGGGAGCTTGACACTGAGTACTTCAAAGGGCCAATATTCTCCCGGTAATGTACCGACAAAGCTTGGTTAATAAGATGTCATGCGGTGATCACCGTCCAGCAAAATGATTATTACACACATCAACAATTTACCTTTCTCTGGAAGGAAAATCAGTGCCCTCATGTCAGAAATAAATGAACTTTTGCCGGCAGGGACCTCCAATCAAGTCCAATCAAGTCGTATTATAATTCTTACACGCCAAGTGCTGTCCAGGAAGTACTCATTGACATCATAGAGGGAATGTAAATCGCCCTCGGACCACAATAAACACGCCATGTTACTTGTCTGCAGGTCACAGATACACAAAACGTCTCTAGCATTTTTTGTAGTTATTGGTGACGATCCGCTTAGCAGTTAAAGAATTTGGGGTTTCTTAGCAGGATAAAAAGAGAGTGAAACGATTCTAAAATGAAATGTTTATCGTATGCTGAGCAAATAAGCTTACACCCGGTTATAAGCCCCTTCCTCACCCCCCCCCCCCCCCCCCCCCCCCCCACCACACTTCTCGATAAAAAAAAACCCTCCGTCTAGCTCTCCTTGTTGTGAATTCCTTTTATTCTGATGTTTTAAAGCTTAATTAAACACCAGAAAATGAAAAACCTATTTTGATCAACACGGCTATAGTTCGTTTCGATATTTTTATTCCTGTTACAAGTTCCCTCGGGTGCCCCCCTTCCATTAAAAAGCCGAACTAAAAGCGCTCACAAAGTTGCATAAGCCCAGAGCTTTAAAGCGACATTATCACTTATCAGGGTTAAGATTTAAAACGTAGCATCACAAGTAGAGTTGATGATACCATGGAAAAGCGAGGAACGAGTTTCCCTTCTCCAGTCCCTCTGTAGGGCTGCCACGGGTCGGGATAGCAGAAACATGGGCTTAAGACAAGCAAATGTGGTCAATTCGATTTGACACCTTCCTTGTCCCACCCCTGAATCTTCAGTGTTGTTTTATCTTATTTTATATTTGGAGTCCAACACTAAATAACCTGATCAGTAATTAAAGGGGGTAAATTTAAGCTCGGTAATGAAATGTGAAATGTGAATTGATCAACATGACACGAGCGTGGCACAAAGAAAAATCTGAATCCCCGACAGGAATCGAAGGTCATGGGTTCGATTCCTGTCGGGGACTCAGATTTTTCTTCGTCTCACGCTCGTGTCATGTTGATCAATTCACCATTCACTAAATAAACTGTTTAGCACAAGGGATGTAGGCTGACGGCGTTTCGTTTCATGTTAGGGTTAACATTGTTTTTCCCCAAATTGTGAGAAGTCTTAAGAAAAGCGCCCTCATAAGATTGGTTGATTGTAAATGTCTTTTGACTGATGACGTATTGGCATATTGCAAAACAAACATAGAATGAGTTACAATCAGAAAATGGCAACAAATGAGAGATGTTTGTGATTCTACTTGTGATTTTCAAGTCCGTAGATATTTCTCAATGACTGGTATTTTGATTTTAATAGACATTTTAAACTCTGTGAATTATTTAGCCGTATTTTAACTTACGTAACAAAGTAAACATTGTCATCTTTCTTACGTCAGCGATCGATTAACCAATGGATGGCAAGCACCGAACATTCGTTTTAACTACATTGTGCTGGATAATCGTCAGTCTGCTGGAGGACGAAAGTATGATGAACAAAACTGCTGCCGAGAAATTAGGTCTGGCGCCTGCTGAAGAACGTGTTTTCTTTAGTCTTGAAAAACCGATGCCTGCGCCAAGTCAGAATTTGCTAGAGGAGGGTAAGGAGGAGTCCAGATTTGATTCATTCAATTCAATGAAACAAACAGCGTAGGCATGCTAAAAGATGAACGCATGCTATTTGCGCTTGAACTTGTTTTTTCTGGCTGAAAACGAAATCACTCTCCTAACGTCCAGTTTGTGGATGAGTTTTTTCCGAGCGTTTGCTAGCCACCAGACAGATGTTATTTATAGACGTCGTTCGCCAAAAAAAAAAACAGACTATTGTCGGTTTTTTTAACTCAAGCAGAAAACAGATAGCAATAGGCATCAGGTGAGGTCCAGTTGCTGGTAATGGATCTGGTGAATTACGCCGATATTAATTGTTCATCAGGATGTTATATCCAAGTTTAAGCAGTAAAATGGTATACTAATATGTAGCAATAACTACGTTATTTCTCCGAAAAAGGATAAGCTTTCAAAGAAATTGAGAAAATTCAAAATTGAAAAACGAAACTCAATAATCTCGTTGTACTAGGCTTGGAAAAAAATACAGCCAGCAATATCTAGAGTCAACTTCCTGCTTCAATATTTATAACAAATCGTTGACGTTAAGATTTCAACTGACCTAAAAAGATCTAATTGTCTCATAATTAAATTATTACTTTCATATACCACCTTCTCTGTTATTCAAATAGTAGGAGAGGCCGTGACGAAAACAAAAGTATCGGCATTCTCGATTTTCTGGGGGAAATCAGCTGCAGCTTGGTCAGACACAATCATTTCTCCTGTTCGGAAATTCTTGCACATAAGTTATAACTCTCAGCAACACACGTACCCATATCCATATCCAAAAACAACAAATTACATTAAATAGAGCCAAGCCTGTTTTTTTTAGCATCAAATGTGTATTGTATTTACCTGGCCAATGTGAGGGAAAGATCAGATTTCGCTTTCTCGGCCAACAGGTGTTTGCATGTAAAATGGACTAGCTCGGTTGCACTTCGCCTGCGGACAACTGATCGCAGTGGATTCAAGATCCATTAAAATTATACTTGTTGACCGAACCAACTATCTCGCGGAGCTAAAACCTGTGTTACGCGGGCACCCTCAGGAAATAATCTTATGTCCGCTTAACGCAGGCTTTCCGATGATGGAATACGTCCTATAAGCTTCGAAGTTCAATTCTAATGAACGTTAGATGATTTTGAGATACTTGCCTAGACTGTAGCGATGTCTTTGTCTCAGTTACGTTATTTCATCAAAGTGTTATTTAAACATATATCATAAAGCGAGTTTCACGCGGCCAAACATTTCGGCTAATTAATAAAAAGTGACTGACATACGAGATTGTGTCCAGAACTGTGGCAGAATAACGTCCTTATACTGCTTAAATGAAAATGCTGGGAGCCAAAACACAAATGCCATACGATAAAGAAATAGTCGATTCTTGGCAGTTTCGCAAGCCCCATTTTCCAAAGTTGATTTACTTCACCAGAGAGTTCTCCTGGCTTTCTATGACGTCGAGAGCATAGAAAAGGCAAAATTCCACTCAATCTTAGGACGCAAAGCTTAGTTTTCACTGATTTATTTCATTGTTATGCATACTAGATGATCGAATCAAATGACGAATTTGTGTAGTTCACTTGCTCAACAACATAAAAACACAAACCTTTTAACCTGCGTAGCAGGAGTAGAACGGTTGTGAGAAAGGGTGGGCGGTCAGGGGCGCATTTAGGATCATAGGTTTTAATAGCCAATGATAAGTTTGTATTAATTGTCGTTATTTCACTCCAGGACAGTTGTTATCTCTCCCTGAAGAAACACCGTCTGGTGCTCACAAGCCAAAGATTGCACGCACCCGATTTTCAATTTACCAGAAAGTTGCCCTTGAGAACTCGTTTCTTTCATCTTTGTATCTAACGGTCGAAGAACGAGATGCCTTGGCCTTCAAAATTGGACTCTCTCCTGTCATTGTGCAGGTAAATATTATGCGTTTTTTAGGAATTAAGAAAAAATATTTTTATCTTTATGTGACCGCTTAACAAGAGACAGAGTAGTTAGTATCACACTTATTTAAGGACTCTGCAGACGGAGATAGGAGTGGTAAACCGTTCATGTATTATCTGTTTGTTGTCGCGCAGTTTCATATCTCACGCCAACCCTTAACTTACTCATTTTTTTCTTTCGAAAACCTCATATAGAGCGTTTCACTCACGTGTTCAGGCAGCCATGCAAATTTGTTGGAACAAAAGAAAGTATTTACAAGAGAAAAGAGTTCAGCTCCCATGGGATCGGGTTGACATACCAACATGGCCGTCGTGTCATTATTTTGGAACACCAATATGGCTGCCGTGACGTCATCTGAAAACGCTCTATAGATTATAAAATAAGCGACAGTGAATGTTCTCTTTCACTGCATTTGGCTAGGTTTTCTTTTTGTTGATTTATGCTTGTTTGTCCCACAGACGTGGTTCAAAAACAGGCGATTTAAATGGCGTAAAGAACTCAAGCTGGCTAATGGAACTAACTCGCCACCATCACCAGTGCTTCTCTTCCCCAATCCCCCTCCCTTGGCATACCGAGGACCTGCCATGGCGCCTGAGCACCAGCGGTCTGGTTGGGTGGGAAGCTCATGTCAGTTTTGTGTAAGCAGCGCACCACGCTTCCTGTATAACAACAATACACACTAGCAAATGGGATCGGTGTCAAGAATTGCATCTGTTATTGCCATAAAAGCTCTATTAGGTCTCCTTCTTGCTCTCTTTCGTTTTTGTAAGTTCTACTAAGCCCTGGAGCTTTCAGTTAATACTCCCTATTCCAGTTTCCTTAGGTAGCAAACCATCAAACCTGTATTAAGCAAAAGACTAGCCACTTTTAAGCAGTCTGAAAATTGCACCAGACATTTATTGGAACCTTTCCCTATATTCAGCAGTCACTTTCTGTAGTGTCCTATATCGATAAAATGTTATTGTTATCAACTGCTCTTACTGATAAATGTACGCTTATGTTTCAAGAAACCATATTTCCTTGTACAAATTGAAAAACTTAACATGAATGAGCCTGTAACCTTGAAGATTAAAATGTTCTTGATCAAACAGTTGCGTGAGTCAACACTATGCATCACGCTGACCGCTTAGTACCCGTTTCACATTTGGTAAGTATTACATGAGTCATCTGTCCCGGAAATTGATTTTCAGAACAAAAACCTTTAAAGTGTCTATCCAGCCCATAGGATTTTTATAGATTTGGTATCTCTATAACCCATAAATAACTATTCCAAAAAGAATTTTGGGAT
>OMLO01000346.1_pt1 | contig 28867 bp, 22 predicted proteins | sample 1674811 | NCBI WGS metagenome assembly OMLO01 (sample SAMN06265003, study PRJEB25207) | coral metagenome | isolation source: Coral host | place: Mexico:La Bocana,Puerto Morelos, Mexico | collected 2008-11-13
TCGCCGAAGGATACTGAATAAAGAGTGTTAGACGAGTGTTTTCTCTTCATGATCGACAATCGCGTGCATGCACATCCAGGGTTTGAAGTTTCTCCTATTAAACTGCTAAGGAACTGGGACCGACAAAACGGCCTTTTTTTCCTCAGCTTGAAACGACGAGGCGAACGCTAGCGTGACACGGCATAATCCATAATCCATTCAACACTTAGTCGACCATGTCGACTATTGGATGTGTATTAATTTGTGACAAAGTTATTATTTACTTTTTCCGCAAAAATACAGCGATATCCAGTTGAGTTTACTTTTATTGAAATATATGATAGGGTGACCGGTCAACATGACCGTCAATGGAAGATTTTGTCCGGACAAATCGCCATTCTGGGCGGACATTGTCCGTTGACCGGCCGTTATTTCCAGCCCTGACATTCATGATGCTGTGTTGTGTTATGTGACTTTGTCTCGAGCAGCTGCAAAACAGACTGCCTTGTAACATAACTTTGAAGAACATGTTCAAACAGTTTTGATGCAGTATTCAGAGCCCAAGTAGAGAACGATGTCACTCATAGTCTCCCACCAAATTCCCTCTGGAATATGTGGGTAAATTTTTAATGAAATTGTTGGCCATATAACATATTGATCATTTTCCTCTAGTTCCTTCAGTTTATGGAATTACAACTGTACATTTTTCCCTTTCTAACAGGACTTCTAACAGTGGATCCTAGTCAGAGGCTAAAAGTACGAGAAGTTCTTCACCACGAGTGGTTAATGGGAAGTACATGTTTGCCGCATACTCCACTTATGACCCCTGGCATTTTGGGTAAAGGACATAAAAGGACTTATGTGGAATCTGCACTTAATGTAACGTACGATGCTTTTAACAGAGCACACAAAGAAGGATTTACACTAATGGATGTTCAACAAGCACCACTTGCAAAACGACGGAAAAAGAACAAGACGACTTCGACAGACAGTAGATCTACGACAAGTAGCGATCTTAGCAACAGCGGAGGAACGTCACCTTTATTAAACCCGAGATGACATGGTGACCTGAAGGGTAACTGGATCAACATAGTTGATAATAAATAATAAAATTGTAGATATGTGTGGTACACTTTAAGTGAGATAAAAGTATTGTATAAGGACAGATTTGCAATGTTGATAATAGTTATATGTTCACAGGGGAATCTAACAGCCATGTACAATTCTGTTTTAGTGGGCATTAAAATAATTTATTGTGTGATTTGAATATAAGGTGTACATTAGTTCTCATTTCCAATTTCAAATTTTCTAGAAAAATGTCAATAATAGTCAGACTGTATTATTATTTCTAATAATATACCAGCAGATTTTGAATAGTTTACTTTGAGATAATATAACAAGGCATTGCTGTTATTGTATGTGACCTTTTACTCTTGCTTATTGCAGACAGTATCAAAATGGTACAAAAACTATATAATAGTGCTTTAATTTATGAATGTACTCATATATGTAACTAGTTTATTGTTTGTTTGTTTTTTCCAGAAGAAATAGTTAGGGCATTGCTTACAATAAAAGGTACGCGTCATGCGAAAAAAAATAGTGTAGAGGTACAAAATAAATGAAGTCTTGAATTAACTTACCTTGCAAAATAATAGATACATGTAGCACATACTCACACTTCTAATGCAATCAAGTACCATTTGGCACACCCTGTATCTAGAATAAATTGGTCCTAAAAATTCAGCACAATGCACATATTTATAGATATTTCAATATCATGCCTAATTTAGTGGAAAAAAAATTGCCTGTAAATTTTGAAGACCACCCAGATGGATTTTTTATTACCGTGCTTTGATAACCATACTTCATTAGAATACATTCTTACTTTCAAGGTTTGATATAATTTTTAAAATAGTGGGAAGCTACACAGTATTGTATCATGTAAAAAGTGATACTCTGTGGCTGAAAAGTAATTATTTTGTGGATATTAGCAAGAGTCATTACATTTTCACCTTGGCAAAAATGTCTTCTCAGGACAAGTTATATAATATTTTCTAGTTGGTGCTGATTCTGCTTACAGAACCATGTAAACATGAATTCATCGTGGTTGAATGCAATTCAATTTGGTGGCATTGATTTCATCCTGGGAGGAAACTGTTTTCAGTGTTTCCCTAGGGAATCATGTCTGTAAGCGATCAACAAAACAAATAGTACACAGAGTTGTAGTGAGAGAAAAATTATCCTTTCTGTCACTGAAATATTACTTTAGAGGCATTTTTAATTAAGAAAATCTGTAATCAACAAGTCGTAAAATTAAACAATATTAAACAATATTTGGGAACCGATACTCATCTGAAACGTTTTGTTGAACATGCTTTTAAAGTGAGCACAGTGTGCTTGGAAGTTTTTATTTATTTCTTAGCCTTGTTATAATTACCGTAAGAATTATTTTTGTAAGAAAATGTAAAAAGCCTACAGCACTAAATTAATTAGCAGCTGCTTTTTTAAGTGGCTTGGTTTGAGCAAGGGGTATTGTTTTTAGAAAACTTTTAATAGATCATTTAAAATTAGAACAAACTGTTTTTACTTGGTGTTTTATGGTGTCTTTGGCCAAGGGTAGATCTGTGGTAGTAGCCTTTGCTGCAAAATAGTTCATGCAGAGCATAATTTTTTCTAAATGAGATACCGGTACATTCAATGTAAGAGTACAACAAAAAAGGAAACCTTTTTACACCTTGATGTGCTTTTTCCTAGTTTCCTAGTTGTTGTCATCATGGACACAAGCTTGAAAGCAGCTTTCAGGGAGAAGTTGTTTGTGTTAAGTTATTAAGCTATGTCGTCTGGGAATGCAGCACATCGTCTTGCACTAGGGTTTGTTGCAGACTTGCAGTAACTCAGTTCTCTTGATGTCATGTGGCACACAAGGTCATATGACAAAGTTAAATCAGTACATTAAAATAGACAGTTACAACTATCTACCGACATGGTTTATTTCAGTGATGTACAATGTAGTTTGTTGCTGGGCAAGAATTGTTTGGGTGTGTTGTTGTAATTGATCTTCCTCTTTATGGGAAATCTATATTTATTGATAACCCTGTGAACCAAAGAAATCATTATCCAGTGGATAGCGTGGTTTGTTTTATTAATACTTATATGTATCCCCTGCACAACCCAGGCCTGGAGAACACACTATCACTATTATTGAAAGCATGCCCTCAAACCCAGTTAGGGAGTCACTACATAACACTCGCCACTTATCACTTGTCATTCATCTTTAAAATTTCCTGTACCAGCTTGAAAAAATTCTGGATCTACCCTGTAATGGACTGCTACCAATGATAATATTAGGAATAGAGAGTAGTAGTTATTAATTTCTAGTAACATTGTGCACAATATTATTAGGATTGAGGACAATACTATTTGACATGGAAAGTGGAGTGTGGTGTGTTTTGGGATGATGTATACCCTACAGGGTTGCACCGTTAGTGTGTGTGTGTTTTTTTCCCTGGGGAATGTATTTCATAGGCAGGTTACCAACAATGTTAGTGTGAATAAAAGAGTTGCTAGTTATCATGTTTGAAAATACATGTAGAGTAATTTATTGTTCTTATCAGTATTAATGGCACGAAAAGTGCTGGACCGAAAAATAAATAAAGCTTTGAAAAAGCATTAAACTCGGAATGTCAGTCATATTTTTTTCTCAATTGACCTTAGCCTGTGAACGCAGACGCATTTCCGGCTGTTGCTCTCTAGCGGAGACAAGCGACAGCCGGAAATAGGTCTGCGTTTGCAGGCTACCTTGTACAAACATATCCAGGAATTTTACCCGCATGTTATAGCAAAATGTTACAGCTAACGAAACTTGCCACTGTAGGATTACGATTACGAAGATAAAATTATTTGAAAAAGGGTATAGAATAGGCTTGCATCTTAGGTCCAAAAAGAACCTCACCACTTAAGACCTCGATCATAGTTATTCGCTCGAATAACTATGCCTTGATCAAGGATCAAAGGAAACCTCAGGCTCTTACAGACGTTTTGGTCTTTATACACCATCTTTACTTTTTAATGAAAAACTAAATAAGTCAAATACTAAAACTAACTATTTAACTCTGAATTCATGGCAAAATGTTTTCTTCCCAATGATTCTAAAAGTGAACCAAGATTGGCTCGTGTCCAGTTGATTTGACAAATTTCATGAAATCTTCAGGTTTCATTCCGGTCGTGGCTTCATTGCTCATGGGATGAAAATACACTTTTTGGTGGTTGTCTTCTACAAAGCTTGCGTCCAGCAGGAACGTAACTTCTTGCTTCGTGTCATTGAACAATGAAAGAGGCGTCAAATGTCCTTGACCCACTCCGAGTTTTTCCAACATAACTTCTTCATCCGCGAATCGGAATCCTCCACTTGCTCCCACCTTTTTGGCAAGATCGCTCAAGCTGACCTCGCGCGTTGCCAAAGCTGTGAAGAGCCACAGTCGTTTCTTCTTTTTGTCCTTAAGGAAAAGATTTTTGCTGTGTGCTCCTGGGAGATGGCCGACGTACGGCATCATGGCTTCCACCGTAAACACTGCAGGGTGTTCAACTGTTTCTGAAGTAATTCCCAAATTTTCAAGGTATTCCATCAGTTCTTTTCGTCCAGACATCCTGGTTAAAAACGCTATTTTCCCAAAACCCCGGGTAACGGCGGGTAGTAGTGCAGTTCTACCGATTAGTACCTCGTGTAGGTATCATCTGCCGTACCTCATTTTTTAAGATAAAAAGAAGGGTAGTTAAAAATATCAACTAAACATGATTGTTCAAGAACATTAACTTCGCGTAAGCAATCGCTTATTAAATGATCACAAAACATTAAAAAAATTATAGGGATTATTCTAGGACACATTGTATACGAAACACAAGGAGCCCGTCTCTTTCTAATCCTAAAGGACACCTCCTTTTCTGTACATAACGTAAACATAATACCGCTGTAACCTTGCAGGCTATTGTGTTCTGCCGGTCACTGTTCAATCATGGAGGACGGGGATGGAAAGCGTGATTGAAATGAGTAGATTGCTGAGAGTAAGGTTCAAACCTCAGGTAAGAAAACATTTAGAATGGGGGGTAAGCCGTTGAGGAACTCGTCATTTACAGGTTGGGACAACTTTGACTACAAGGCTGCAAAACATCTGTAAAAGCTTGCTTATGTGAGCTCATCTCGTATTGCTCTAGCCTGTCCATCCAGTCCATCATTTGCATCTCATTAAATAAGAATAGCAACTATTATGAAGAGATGATTGATCATCGCAGTTATACACACAACTTAAGCAGTTTTGAAATTAAAGCCTTAAAAGAAATTCGGGCCTGAACGGGATTCGAACCAAGGACCTCAGTGATAGCGGTGCAGTGCTCTTCCAACTGAGCTACATGTATCAAGCCAACTGGGAGCTGGACACTTAATGAGTTTGTGTTATACCCGTAGAAGGTGAAGAATGCAAATAAATATAAGAAAGATCATATATTTGAACTGCGGAGAAAGATATATACTATATTCACACAAATATTTGATCTTACATATACTGTTACATGTATATACCTTGTTCTTCAAAGCAAACTGACACATGTCAGTGGGTGGGCAGGGTATTCTGCAGTACAGATGTTAACTGTAACTGAGAATAAAATTCAAAACTTCCATTATATTTACTGAATTGGCATATCAATCTCAAAATAATACAAAACATAAATCTCAGATTCTGATTATGAAACAGTCAGTGTAAAACACAGACTGAAGACTGTGGACTTTTTAACTGAGTTTATTCAATAGTAAAACTAGTGAAGACTTCTTGCTCTTTATCGTATGAAACTTGAGTTTCATCAATTCTTTGAGAAGCCATGTCTAAAACTAAGACATAAAAATTTTTGTTGAAAAATTCATGATAAATCATATAGTAAACATAAAATAACAATTTTGGTCTCAAATTAAAGCTTAATTTATGCATGTCACGTTTCACTGCTGTCCAATGCGCATGGGAGTTTTGTTTCTAAGTTACAGCCAATTGAAACAAGCTATTTTTGACAGGGCCCATGTGGGTGCATTGGAATTTTGGAGGGGCTTAGCTTCTTGCCGCATGAGGCCATATCGGATGTCAGTACTAAAAGGTCTCTAGTCTGCAGTCTTCATTTTACCTTTAGTCTGCATTTTATCCCTGGTCTGCAGTCTGTGTTTTGCACTGACCATTCATGAAATGGGCTGCATTTACTTTGAATTGTTCCTGGGACATTTGAGTAGATCTTAATTCTTCTTTGATAGTGTAATGCTCTTTTCCAGGTGTGCTTGTTCCAATACTGTTAACCTGTTCCAGAGACATATGATTAGTTCCCTAGTTCAAACACACTTTTTTAAGGGCTTTTGTTGATGGTCTTATCAAAAATAATGAAAAAGAGGTTCCTCTTAAAAACATACATGTACCCATATCAAGAGCGCAAAAATCATACCCTACTGTATTTATGACCAAAATGGCTGAATCATACTCTTTGGGTTTCACATACCTGTATAACTCATATAAGAGAGTATCTTCCCTGGGACGTGGTAATTATCTTACTCTATCACCACCTGTTGTTTTTTTTTGTCCCAAACAATCTACATTCCTTTCCCACAAAGGTGTTGTGCTCTTACCACGGAAATTCCATATTGGGTTTTGTACTTTCCTTTAAAAAAATTCAGTAACATTCTACCTCCCTGGAACATCCATTTTCATTCACTCTTTCTAACACCATCTAAATTGTACTCAGTGTTTTATTATTATTTAGATTGTCCACTCCTTTTTCCGTGGATACTCTGTGCATTGCTCACAAATAATAACTGATGCATTGAAACTCACTGGGAAAATTTACAAACATGATGACTCTTCAAGAAATCTTAAGGTAAGAGTGGTCATTAGTGATAACAGTCCAACTCTTCACAAGTCCAGACGTGAGCATCCAGAGACTAGAAAAAGTAGCCTCTTAAAATTCAAAAAGGAAGAAGTGAAACATCACATAAAAAGCACCCAATAAATAAAATTATGAAATTTGTAATAATTTGTGTCTCAGTGCTAACACATGTTCCTGTGGGAATATTTATGGTTATTTCCTTCTTCTAAAAAAAGCCCTAAACCTTTCCCTGAATAGTTTTAAGTACAGATCACCCAAGGAAAGAAAAGAAAAGAAAAGAAACTCTGTGTCCAAAATAACCAGGTTACTGTGATCACACAGTCACTGATTGTTTTTCTCAACAGTTCTTTGGCTTCACTAGAGGAATATTAGAAATGAGATGGCGGCATACTTTGTCATCAAGTCTGGAATCAAAGGTGTGTAGGCTGTTGCTGAAAGTTTGATTTTATTTGATCAACCACGCAATAGTGAATGCTCATTTCAGTCAGAGTAAATTTTTAGGTAAATTACCTGATGTGTCGGCAAGTTCAATCAAGGAACAGATAACATGTAATTAAATGCTAAAAATTAATATCAGTCAGATAATGCTAAATCGTACTGCTTTTTTCAGTTGTAAATCAAGGCATGATGTTGGAACAGGATGATTTTAATTTGATTTAGTAGAATCCTACCTCTACTAAGAGCCCAGGGGGTACTCCTGAAAATTTACACTCCCAAAAAAATATATAAAAATATATAAAAATATGTATAAAAAATGTATGATAGATCTCTTTGACCGAAAAATACGGAGGGTGTAACAATTCAACTCCCCCCAAAAAAAGTTGGACACCACATCATGTATAATGCGAGTACCTTCCCTGGGGCTAACAGCCACCTACCTGCAATGGCAACCTTTGTACAATGGCCAGTAAACAGTGTCCCCTGGGTTGCTGTTGCAGAGAGGCTTGACTGTAATCATTTAATTTTCACTGATGTCACAATTCATCAAAAATCCCAAGAATTGATCTAATATATTATATTCACTTAGAAAGTAAATTTACATGTAGATCTTATTATTGTGTTCCGTGAATTAATTTTACCAGACATCAGTCGTCATTAGACCAGACATGACCATCAGGCAGCTTGCTTCAGAGATGAATGTTGATCCAAGTTAGTACACGTTGATCCAAGTTAGTTCATGTGCCATATATAACAGCCTCTTTAAACCCGGGGTTCTCCGTAATTTAGGGAGCAGAGGGCCTGTTTTCATAAAGTAGACAGCTAACAGCAGTTCTAGTGCTGTAGGGACAAGCCACTGGGAATATGTCCTAAAAAGAAATCATAATCAATTTTGAAAAGGTCAAACTGTCAGGAATTAATTTTGCAATTTTTATCTTACAATGCTGGTGTAACTTAAAACCTACACCACACCCTGACCCCATCCCCCTTCTCTAGCTACATCCTTTACTGTCCTCAGAGAAGGACAGTAAAGGTTTGGTCATGTTCCAAAATACCCAATATATAATTATGTTGCCTAAATTACTCTACAGTATAAGATTTTCCCCCAGCAGCCAGCACTTCATGAGAACCCTGAAGGCCTATTACTACACAATTGTAGCTGATATAATGTGCACTCTGATTAGCTAATTCTAGAGCATTCATTTCCCATTATACCCATAAACCGATTAAGGGCCTGCAAAAACAAAGCAAAAAATAGTAAACTAATCTCAAACATTCTGACAACCTCACTCCTGGTAATCCATAAACTTCAAAATTCACGAGAACTGTTTCCATGCATTACATGAATTTGGGGTGTGGTCATTATTCTTTTTTGATGGTTGAGTTTAGAGAACTACCTTTCTAATAGTCTAAGTTTATTTATACAATAGTGATTCTTGCATTTTGATTGGTTCTTGCCTATGATCTGTTAGAGGACAGACACACGATTGACATCATCATTACACAGTTTTCCTTCTGCATTTTAAAATGGCGGAACGTTTTGAAAATTAAGATAATATTTTACGTGACTGGGTGAAGATAAGGTACAAAAAATATTGATGAGGCATTGAACAGGTATGAGAAGCAGGAAAAACTAAGAAAAAGCTGTTTCTCTTTTAGAGAATGAGTAAGAAAAAATCTTACTTAAATTTTGTTACATTAATTTATAATTATAAAAAATGCAACTTTTCTCAGTCTCAAAATAAAAAAATTGTTCAGACAGATTGATGGCAGGAATGAAACATGAAATAAACATTTCTTAAAATCAGTTAAAATAAACACGTAACCTTGCTTTCTAACGCGAATGTTTCAGTCCATTTCATGGCACAACAGTGAGTAGAGTTAGCTTATTATAGCTCACAGCCAACTGCATTGTCACTAAAAGGTGTCTCCGATACTATGTCAAACTGATTTGCGAATCACCAAGCACAGAGGACACAAATTTCCACCGTCAATAACGCTCCTTTCATTCAAAACACAAATCAAATTGCCTCCAGTGTTGACCGCAACTGCAAGTTTTCCAAGCGTATTCTTTCAACACCTGCAATATCCAAGGAAAGATCCAAGCTTTTCGGCTTACAAGCCTGCTCTGATGACAAAAACTGACTCGATTTATGCAGCATTTTCTTTAAGATTTGTAGATTTCGCATTTTCATTCCTCGAGAAGCCATTTGAGTCAAGTTTGACAGCGGCATGATTTTTCTACACCAATCACAATTCCTTGCTATGCATAGCAACCAATGAGATTGCTTCATTTTGTATATTAGACAACACATTATGTCAAATGGCTTTTTTTGTGTTCACAAAGCGGGCAAAGGCCAGCTTTTGAGTACCTGAGAAAGATTTTGAAATAAAAAAAGCTGAAGTATGTAAAACAAAGAGATTTCATGTTGCCATGCATCTGTTCAGTAATAGATCACAGGGGATGTCAAAATGTGGTAAGAACATCAGTGACACACTCGGCTATCGCCTCATGTGCCACTTTCTTGTTCTTACCACAATTTGACTTCATCTGATTGTGATCTATTACTGAACAGATGCATGGCAACATGGAATCTGTTTGTTAAAATATTATTATTATAATATATTCTGTCATCAAGTAGAAAGAAGTTAGATATCAAATTTAAGCTGCTGATGAGAACATTGGGGAATTATCATTGATATGACTTTAATAAATGTTATTTGATTTTAACAACAGGTGCTTTAGCTGATATCCTGAGTGACCTTGGAGAGGATTTACCTCATGGTTTGCTCACAGGTACAATGCATTCTTTGAGAGTTTGTTTCGGGTTCTTTTACTACTAAATGTAATGGAAAACCTTGAGTAATTTATAATCATAATTCATGCATGCAATGTTTAGCATCGTCCACGGGAGAAGTGCCTCCAGCAAATTTAATGCTGTGGGTGACCCTGTGATAAACAATCCAATCCAGGGGGAGTAGTACAGTAATACTCCTAGGCGCTTCATGCTACAGAAATCATGATAAGCTCCGGCCTGATGGGCCACTTGGATCATATGCAATTTTGATTAACCTTTTAAAGATAACAAGATGAAAATAGAATGAAATGAAATAATTTACTTCATCAAGGAATGTCTTGTCAGGAAAGCAAAGTTTTTGCTTATGGTTCTCTTTAGACCTACATGTACTGTATGATTATGGTGTTTGGTTCTAATCTTGTGAATCATTTAATATTGTATTTGATAATTCCTTTGTGCAGTGATTCATCCAATCTCACCTAGCTCCATCTATCTATCCTTCCCCTCTTGAGTGGGTCTGAATTTACAAGTTTGCACAGTGAGACATCCAAGTTGTAATGCAGAACAGTTTAAACACTGATGATGTCAAACTGTTATATTTTACAGTGCTATCAGTTGACCTAGCAGAGCTGTTGGTGCTGGAACATAAAATGACTCCCATTCACTCAAATATCAAAGAAGCAGCAAGGTTAGTAGTGCTTTTAATTACGTACAAGTTTAAGTTAGAATTTTTTGCTTGCTGCATTTATTCCTTGGCTTAACTTGCTTTCAAGTACGTGATCTTTCCCAGCTTTGTATTTTACCAAGCTGGTTTTGTAAAATTAACTTCATCAGGAAACTCAACCAATATTTCTCCAATACAGACATCATGCTAATTTAATAACTCATGTATTTACTGTGTAGTTATATTATGATAAAAAATAAAATAATACCTGGTTACCTTTTGCTAGATTTTCTCTTTTACCGAGACCACCAGTAGTGACAATTATGGGTCACGTTGATCACGGTAAAACCACACTGTTGGACACCTTGAGGAGGACCTCTATAGCTGCAGGAGAGGCTGGTGGCATAACGCAACATGTCGGTGCCTTTTCAGGTGGATAATGATTTAACATTGCAGACCAAATAAAAGTTATTCGCTAGCTTGGTGTCAAAGGGGAAGTCCTGAGAAAAGAGTTAACACTCCATTGTGAAGTTGCATGCACTACAAGTTAGTAATGGATGGACCATTCCTTTACATAGCAAAAGCTGCTAAAAATATCAACAAGGGGAGCCATGAGGAAAAAAAATTAAGCAGGTGCTTTCTTCAGTCCAGGTCATATTTTTGATCACTGTGAAAGAAATTCATGCAGAAGCTACAGTATTACCAGTACCTACCCAAAAAATCTTGTATACCCTAAAAGTGAGATAAAAATTGTTTCCCAAGAATTGCCCCACCACCTCTCCTTTCAAAATAAAATGGTCCAGCCCTAATCAAGGAAAAGATTTTTCAATTGTTTATTTTTACTAAACACCAGACAGTGCAACTCCATTCTCCACAAGGTCTCAGTATCTGATAGCCATTAATTTTTTTATGAACAGTCCTGAACGCTAATGAGCTGTTGGAAGTGTAGCTGGTGGAAGTGTACATGGCACATACCCTGACTGGATCTACAAATTCAAAATAGTAGAAAAGTGAAAGAAAAATGAGAACCAACAAGATGTTCCACAAAGTGCTGGGACAAACCTTTTTCAAGTTTGCTTTTTCTAAATTGCTAGTTTAGTGGTTTTCTTAAAAATTGGCTGTGAGGACAATTTTGCCCAACTTGTTTGACCATCTACAATGTAGAAGAAAGTTTTTTCATAAAGAAGTGCAGTTTAAAAACTTTTGCCTGCCTGTGAAAACAAGTTCTGCACTTGCTGAAAACATTAAATTGAAACCCTGCTCATTAATGTTTTGCTCTGTTTTGCTGACTTTGTCACCTTTACAAATCCTCTAACTGGTATAGTTAATTTACCTTTAAAAAACCTTAAGTTGGCAGGTAAAAAAGTTAAAACCTGCCCACTGATGCAGCCCAGCAGCATCTCGGACTAGAAACCAAGACCTTTGCTCATGTTCAGTTTTGTTTTTCTTTGCAGTTCATGTACCTGGAGCTGGCAAGACTATAACATTTATTGACACTCCTGGTCATGCAGCCTTTGAAACAATGCGAGCCAGGGGAGCAAACGTCACAGATATTGTTGTCCTTGTTGTGGCAGCAGATGATGGTGTGAAGCAGCAAACAGTCGAGTCGATAAAACATGCTACAAGAGCTAAAGGTATGAAGTAAAAAAGATCTCCTCTTACAAGCTGTAAAATGCCATGCCTATATAAAAGGTCTCTGGAAAACTATGGGAAATACAAGATATATAATAATTTTTTCTGTCAGTGGAATTTCACACATCTACTCAGAAACATCGAAAGCAGCTGAAATGTTACTCAGTTGTGAGTTTTTATATCAAGAATCCACTTAACTGCTCTGTTGCTTACTTCCTGCATGGCGTAGTAGAACACCATAAGTTCTTCACAAGATCTTGACTTTGGCAGGTTTCCCTCACCACCAGTTTGTCAATAACCAACAATACACTTTCATTGATGAAGAGCACTTCTGTAAGAGTAAAATAATTAATAATAAAGGTATCTTCCTTAATAGCGCAGCATATGGCATACTGTGAAAAGTAGGCAGCCCTTGGTGCAAATCACTGGGGTGCTGCGGACATTGGAAGTGGAGGCGGTCATCTACTTAAGAGTTCTGAAAAGTATATACTTTAGACTGTACCCTTGTTTCAGATCAACCTTTTCAGTGTTGGGGGTTCTGTGTTTTTAGATTGTTCTTTTAGAAATCACAAGTGAGAATTTCATGGTCCAACTGGTTAAAATTTGTCACATCCTCTGCTGAATGCACTGATATTCAAGAAGTGTACGTCATATCTTTTACTTTCAGTTCCCATAATTGTGGCTATTAATAAGGTGGACAAGCCGAAAGTAAATGTGGTATGTTGGTTCATATTTGAAACATTAATTGAACATTTGGACCATATATAAGTTTGGCCTGAAAAGTCAGTCATCTCTTGCTCTCGACCTTTTGCCAGTGTCTCTCGCCCTGCAATTAGCCTGAGGATGGGAGATGACTGACATTTCAGGCTACTATTAATTTAAATACATGTAGGTGCTAGTCTAGAGTTTTACAAGGCAAAGTTACAATATTGTGATTGTGGTGGAGAATCCTTACTGGCATGCAGGTCACCAGTTGGCTGTTTACAAAATAATTAAACTATAATAGCTTCAATGGACCTGTGTATGAGACCCTCATGAATGTAGCTAAACTGTAATAAGGAGCAGAGATGAATGTTTGAACCCAGCACCCTTGGTGGTGGATTACACTGCTATCGCGCTGACTACTCAGCTGTTGTGCGCTGTGAAAGAAGTAACAGTATGTTTGTGTCAAACCAACTAATTGTATTGTTCTGTGCAGGAGCAAGCTAAACAACAGCTTCTGCAGCATGGAGTGCAGCTTGAGGAGTATGGTGGAGATGTTCAAGCAGTAGAAATTTCAGCATTAAATGTACAGATGAGCAGATTAGATCATTACTACTATCTTTTGAGTGTAGGCCTGGCTTCAATAATAAAATTGTATAATTTGATAAAATTCACTAGGCAGTAATAAAATTCTATATTCACATCATCTTTGACATACTTTATTATTTTCCATGGAAATAATAAACAATTATTGGATGAGGTTTTTGTTATATTCAGGATAATCAGGGTCAAGGTTGGGGCTATCAGCTACGCCGTGGGCTGAGGCCAATAACCCCTAGTACCATAATGAGCCAGAGATATAGTGAAACATGACATTGGTTCAAGACACAGGCACCTTAAAATTTAAAAAAAAAAACATCTTGAAAAGGAAAGCAAGAAGTGAACAGTTCCGTAAAGGAAATCGTCTAGCATCATCATAAAATATTTTTTTATATATTTACTGTATTCAGTGTTTGGGTGCATCAAAATACGCAATTGTTACATTATCATCATTTTATTATTGTTAACTGAGGATCACAAGCAGGTCTTAGATGATAAATTAATTAAATATGTTAAAAATTAATCAGGGAAATTATTTTTATTGTTAACATATTTTCTGGTAAACTTAAAAGGGAACCAACTTTGATGGACTCTTAGAGGCGATCACAACTCTTGCAGAGCTGCATGATCTCAAGGCCAACATAAAGTGTCCTGTAGAAGGGATTGTTTTGGAGTCACGAAAAGACAAAGGAAAAGGGTAAAAACCGTTTTCTGCTAAGTGATGTGGAGACATCTCATAAGGCCATTTCTGTCGAGAGTCTTGAAAATAAATTTTCTTTCCTTTCAGTTCCATTGCGACAGTCCTTGTTAAGAGCGGAACATTAAAGAAAGGCAGCATAATTGTTTCTAATCAAGCATTTGCAAAGGTAAACTTTGAGCGTACTAAACATTTCTTGATGTTTTCTTCCACAGTGAAGTTGTTATTTATAGTTTATCAGTTGGAAGTATTCCATTCAGTGCCTCAAATACAAGTTGTGGGTTCAAAACTGTCTTTTTTTCTGGACTCAGTGACTGTGTGACAGTCACTGAGTCCAGACTACATGTAGCTTGGGTGACCTACCAACTAGCTTAGGTGACCTACTAGGCTGTACATAACTCAGGGTTCCATAGCATGAAGTAAGTCAGGGAGTACCTCCGTGTGGGTGTGATGCTCCTTGTCGGAATCTGCCATTTATACTCCTCAATGAAGTGACGGTAATCACTTTGAGAGTGATTTGGAGGTTTCTTTACAAGAGCCCAGACCATTGGAGTTCAGTAACGTAACCATTGATCACAAAAAAAGTCTCATGCAGGCCTATCTGAATTTATTAATATATAAATATTAACCAGTGACATTAAGATTTGAATTCCAGTTAAAATGCCAGTGACCACAACATTGGAAATTTGTTCTTGATATGGCAAAGTTTACATGAATTTTCAATGTTAAGATTGATTTCATATTCAGTGCATCAGAGATGTACATGTAGGTGCTGTTTTGCAATTTTTTTTGTTCCATAAAGTCAACAGTTCCTTATTGTACACCTGTACACAGGTTCGCTTGATGCTTGATGACCGAGGGAATATTGTATCAGAAGCCATGCCTTCTACCCCAGTTGAAGTAACAGGATGGAGGGAGCTACCCTCAGCAGGGGATGAAGTTTTTGAAGTCAAATCAGAGGTCACGGCTTAATAGATTCATTATGTCGACCAGATACTATAAGCCGAGCCAAAATGATGTTATGCATTGTATGCCAGTATTAAATGTTTAGGAGAACTCTAGTTTAGAACTAAGTCAATATTATTACTCAAATTGGTGTAACATTAAGTATTTTTGTCAATACTATTCCCCTTCTTTTCTCTTTATTTTGACTGTTTTTGCTACCCAAACATAGTGATCCCCTCCCCCTACCTCCTAAAAAATGGAGTTGCAATCCTCCCAAAGTAGTTTCTATATTCAAATTTTATGGGGACTGTTACTCTTCGAACTACATGTAAAGTTTTGTCATAAATTTATGGTGCAGTGACAAAATAGTGGCTAAGTTGTAACCTGATTGGTTAGATATGCAAGTGCCTTCCTTCAAACAAAATTCATGTTAATTATGATAATTAGCAGTTGAAAGTCCATGTAGCTTCTGCATTAAGTCTTCATTGCATAAACTGAAAAGGAAGGAAAATCAAGCAATAATTCAGTTTTCTCCATCTCTCACTCTCTCGTCTCTTGCACTCTTACCCCCACAGTTGCCGCTGAACTAATTTTTTGTGTGAATTTTTTCTTGCAGCAAGAAGCTCATGAAGCTGTAAGCAGGGAACAGGCAGCATACCGTGAAAAAAAGATGTCCTCAGAGGATGTGCATAACATTTTACTGGATGTCCAACTTACATACAAAAGAGAACCTGCCCCCAAAGCACCCAATAGTGTGTATGACAGTACAGACAAGTTGAATATCATAATTAAAGGTTTGTGCAAGACCAGATAATTGAAAATATATATTTAAAAAACGATAGAATAGAACAATATAGACTCTCCCAGTGTTCAGTTAATTGGGATGAAGTGCAAAAAATTGCAAACAAAACGTAGGGGAGAAATGCAGTGAGAGAAAGCAAAGGAATGCCTGTGGGCAAACTTAACTTGAGGTCATTGGGGTGTGCAGCCCTAGTGGGTTATACCCTCAAATTAGTCAATTTTCACAGGGTCTATTGACACTCAAACATTACTGACACAGATGCAAAATATGAGATGAAGAGGAAGTGAAAGGGAAGTGATCTTATATGAAGAAGCAAGTAGTAAGAAATACAGTTTGCTTATCATTAGCAACAAGTTAAAGCTCCTAACTTTCTGAACCTTACAGTTATTCTAGGCACATTAGAAAGTCTTATAATGTGATGCATTTTTTCTTGGCTATGTAGGTGATGTTGATGGCTCAATAGAAGCCATCAATGATGCCATAGCAACTTACAAATCAAAGAAGATAAAGCTGAATGTACTGTCTAGCAAAGTAGGAGCTGTCAATGAAAATGACATCAGGCTTGCACAAACTTTCAAGGGTATGTTTAAGTTGTGGAATACAGTTGTTAACTTTTCATCAGCCAGTACTGACAGAAAAGCTGTTTTAAGGCATCTATAGTTGAGTGTTGATTTATTCCCTCAGTCTGCAGCACAAACTGAAAGGACGTCAATACTCAGTCAACATCAATCAACATTGTGATTAACACTTGATCAACACTCAATCAACTGTCGGTTGACAGTCAGCCAAGTGTTGACCAACTCATGTGCATTACAGAATATTGCATCAACTGAATCAACTGACACTCAGCGGTGTGTCTGCAAACATTTGTTGACTCCCAACGGACTGTTGACTGAATGTTGATTGTGTCAATCAAGTATCAACAAAAGTTTCAAATGTGTGTCAATTGAGTTTCAATTGAGGCTATAGATCAATAGTGGACGCAGAAGCCTTAACATGTACATGAAGTACTCATGATCCCAATGCACTGCATGGGTTACTAGCACTTTGAGATCTTCCAGAGGGTTAGAGAATCATTATAACTAATGAATTCATGCCAGTGCAAACAAACTAAGGTTTCACTCACAGACTTATATGTTAGTTGTTAAAAACAAGTTGTTATGTATGGCATAATAAGCAATGGCAGGAAAATTACAATAATGATTTTGAATAGTTAAACTTTTAGTTTGCAAAAAGTGTGGACAGACAATCCATGGACAGTTTCAACGACGTTTTACGACAAAAAGACCACATAAAACTGCTTATCTTACCAAATGAAAGTGATTGTCTACCATTGGCAGAATGTAAAATAAAAGTAAAGACTACATATACTTCCTGAAGAATAATTAGACCTAAATTTCTTGATCTTGTTTTGTGAATTTCGCAGGCCTTGTGTTTTGCTTTAATGTGAAGATTTCAAACCAAGTACAATCATTAGCAAAACGGCTTGGTATCTTGATTAAACAGCAAAAGATCATTTACAAGCTGTTGGAAGACATCAAGGTTTGTTAATTTTGTCATCAATTTGAGTTCTAGTATCAACTACACGGAACTGAATTGTTAATTTTGTGGCCATTTCTTATACTGACAGTGGCATCTTTACTCTGTTACACTTAGTGTGATAGCATTTAATTTAGAGCCTTTTTTTCAGCCATATTTGAAAAACCTTTGCTATTGTATGATGCAAGATGAAATTATCCACAAAATACTCCCTGCTTGGTGAATTGTCTGCAACAAGCCTAACCATTTGGGATTTTTTGAGGCACTAGTATAGAACCACCTTTGAAAACCCAGGAGCAGCTAATCGGGTGATGTTCTCAGTTGATGTGGCATTTTGTGGGCAAAAGTTTACATCAACAGAAGGAAAGCTCCTGAAACGTTTGACTGAGAATGTCACATCATCCCAACTAGCAGCCTCTTGGCCATGGTTTGGTCTCTTTCAATTGGTAACTGTACAGTGTACGATAGTTGCTGAGCATAAAGCAGATAGATTTAATACTATTACCCCTGCACAGGAGCTCTGAAGCTGTTCAACTTATTAAAATATAAATGGTATTTGTATCCCATGTTGGCAGGATGAACTTTCAAAAAGGCTACCCCCTCTTCATGAAGAATCCATAAATGGTGAGGCAGCAGTCCTTAAGGTTTTTAAGTTGACCGGGTCACGTAAAGCAACAGTAGCCGGGTGTCGTGTGATGACAGGAACTCTTGTTCGTGGTAAAACTTCATACAAAGTTTTGAGGAATAACATTGTCATATTTGAAGGTGAGCTTTGTAGGTATGCATGGAAATTTGAAATGTGATTTATGGAGTTGGAGTACACTTTCATGAGTCTCCTGGAGGAGCACACCTCAAGGACCACTTCCTAGGGGAGGGTTGCCTCACAGTGTTACAAAAAGCCCCTAGCAGAAGCAAACCTCTTGGGGTCAATGTGCAAGGAGTCTATGAGTCGAGTTACCATGTACCCTTGCTTGAGGTGCACATTTGCAGTAGCTTTTCATAGGACAATGATAGTTTCTTAGTTTCATATTTAATTTAGGGGATTCCGTTAAATAGGAGATGTCTGCAAGGTTTATACATGTACTACATTCTGGCATGCTAACCAAAATATTTTTCTCCGTAACAGGAAAATTGGCAACCATGAAACGTGGTGTGGATGACATAAGTCAAGCAAAAAGGGAAACAGAATGTGGCTTATCATTTGAGAAATTCACTGACATCCAAGAAGGAGATGTGATACAGTGTTGTACTGTGACTGTAAAGGAGCAAGAAATTGACTGGGATTGGGGTTTTTGATTTAAAGAAAGTCTTATGCTTAGTTCTTCAATGGAGACATTTGAAAAGCTGTTTTGTAAATAAATTAGTGGTATACATATCAACAATGAGTGAGTTGTAAACTGTGATAAATTGAATGTCTCTATTTGTGCTCAATTTATTCTTCCTCCAACCAAGAGTTGTCTGAGATTCAACCTGAAAAATTCTTTACTGATGTCTAGTTCTACGGAGATCTATAAAGTGCCTTGAATTTGAATGACATCAGTATAGATTTTTTTTTTTTTTTTTGGGGGGGGGGGGGGGAAGAATCTCATGGGCATGTGAAAGATCCAAACAGTAATATCTGTCTTGTCAATATCAGTCACACAAAGTTATTGCTTACTCAATGTTATCACTGGATTACCACAAGTTATCACACCCTGTCATTCCTCAGGGCCAATGGAAAATGTTGAAATATTGTAAATGAACAAAATGTAATGCAGCAGTGAGAAGGGGTTGAATTCAGGACTACTCAAAATTAACACGGCAACATCAGAGCGAGAGAGAGCCTCTTGCATGGATGAAGGATAATTTGAGACCAATTTTCAAAAGCAATGAGGACTGAAGATGAAAGTTTCTAAAGGTGTCTGGTACCATCCTCCCCAAGGAAATGGTTTGGATTTTAACTCCTTAATGTTCCCTTCCATGGGTTTCCAAGTTATTCTGAAAAATCTGACCGATTTCCATAAAATGGTGAAACTGTATGGGTCCTCTGGACTTTATGTACAACCTCCAGATTTCAAGTCCTGTGCAATCTGTAATGCTGCCCCTTCAATTATACAACAAGACGCATGTTGTGCGTTCACTCCGGCCATTTTAGTTTGGACGATGATGCAGTTCAGTGACACGAGCCCTTCACATGGAAAAGCTCGCCAGCAAAGACCTCTGGGATTACGTCACAAGATTGTGCAAGAATGCAGATTTGTGTCGCCAAAGAAATCGAGCCCATTTTATAACTCCTGGCCTCCAGCCGGAGTAATAATGTAATTAGATTGTGTATGTCAAATCTTATTCAAAAGAAATTTGAAAATTTGTTTTTATTTTTCCATAAGCATTGGATACATTAAAGAACTTGGTTTTCTTGAACTACAACAATGTATTTAAATATTAACTTATGATAAAACTGAACTACGGTAATAAACATAACTGTGACACAATTTATGGCAAGCAAGAATTTTCAATAATATTTAATTGTTAACAATATATTTTACGCAAAGTGAACTGGTGTACTTATGATGCAGCAAGTCTTTACACTGAGGTAAACTAGACTTGAACTAGAGAATAACTTAATAATATGCATGTTTGTAAGCTTGTAAGGAAAATGATGTATCTGTTGTAGTTAAAAGTTAAATTCAGGTAAAAATTAAATTCATTTGTCTCTTAACCCTAGTTACTATTCATTGATTATAAATAATTAGGGTTAGAAGACAAAGGAAATTGAGAATCCAACTAGGTTAAAATTATTTTCAGCTTTGTATTTCTCTGCACTGTGACTATCAAAATAACCCATACAAACTCTTTCTACCTTTAAGGTTATATATTATAATGAGAATTATTATTTTGTTAAATACCTCCAAGACTCCTTGCTTCTGATGATTCCATTAAATACAATAAATATCAAAATCATATCTAACTTCCAATGAACAATGAAAAACTTCAAAATATAAATACCATGAGCAGATTTGCATGACGTCGTCATGACTACAACTACCAGAACTCGTTTCGTTTTTTCCTTTATTATTTAAATTTTGAATTCTCAGTGGGGTTTAAATAACAATTTCCCTAATCAATATAGCAAACAGAGAGTAACAGGTTCTGGTAGTTGTAGTCAAATGACGCCATCATGCGAATTGCCAATGAAAATACATTTGTAAACGTCAATAAATTATGTATATTATCTTGCAGTTAGCTCCAGCAGCTACTGCATAGTGCTATTAGTTTAAAATAGTGAAGCACCTATTAATCTGCCATGCACTGTGCAACTACATTGTATGCTTTCCTGTTGTAATAAATTATTAATGATTGGATCAGAAAATTTATCTGTTACATGTACTTTACCCTAATGATGCCTGCTTACACTCAAGATAACGTAAATGAAAACTTTCACCCTCAGTGACACTTTGTGTAAAATTCAATTCTTAATAAAGTGAAAGATAATAAACATTTCAAGAGATTTCACAGTTTATGCATCTTAAAAAGTTAAGCCAAAATTTTTCAAGTTTGTAGTTTGTGATCCCTGTTAATCATCTACAATCTTAACCATCTTTGATCCTACATGGTTTCTTATTATCTCTGGTGTTTTTCTATCCTGGCAAACTAAGTATTTTCTTGTTTCCTTTGATTCAATGGTAATTTTGTACCTGGACAAAAATAATTCCAAATACCATAACGACTGAGGCACTCCTTTAAGTTGTGAAATATGTTATTCAAGCAGGGTATCATCCTTCTACATGGATTGACAGTCAATGTTATAAATAAATATGTCAGCCACAATGGTGGCATGTGAACACACTTCTCCTATTGTTGTGCATCAGGATGATTAAATATGACAAATCTGTTAGATCAAATCTGAGGTCAAAGAAATACACCAAATTTGTCCTAAATTAGGGAAAAACTCCATCGTGGCAACTTGACATACAGCTCAAAGTTGCCCAAGCACATCCTACAAAACCTACACCTATGATATATATTAACATAAATAGGAACTTGGAAGTTACAATGTAATTCTATGTGTACGAAATTAAGAAATCAGGCACTCAGGAAAAGAAACACATTTCCTGGACACAAAATGTATTACAAAGCAAGAATCAATTTACAACCGGTCTTTAAAAGGCAATATATGTAAATATTATGCCTGTATATTATTAAAAGATTATATTAACTACTGCAAGTTGTAACTGGTGACCCACAAAAGCAGTGAGTGAAAAACATGGTTTCTTAGACAAACTGTGCCTTAACTCTGAAGCTCTGTATGGTGAAAAATGTTGATTAATAGCAGCTTTTATGAATTGCTGATTTTGAACTCAAAAATATTAATTCAACTTTATGAACTGACTACCAAACATTTATGTGAAACACTAGAATAAATCAGCTACATCAAAGTACGTAGAGTAATTCTTAGGAGACCCAGCATTAAAAGAACATGACTGCTACATGTCAAGGCAGCTGTTTGACTCGAGTGACAAGGTAAGCAAAACACTTGATAGTAAAAACAATTCAGGATGAAAGGTTATTCTCCAACAGGGACTATTTCAAGAGCATTTCTATTGTCTTGTAAAACAATTCCAAATTCACATCCAATTGATTTAACAAGCAAGTTACCAATAAATATTTTGCCACTACAGGTACTTTTTCACCAACACAGTAGAAGCTATAAGAGCTCTAGGCAGATGTTTGTGTCTATCTCACTTATAATAATTTATAACATTACCAGTATGTTGTGGTTCAATATTCCTTATGGTACTTTTCTCCAGTTTTCTTGAATGGGAAAAAAGGCTTTCAGAAAGATCTTCTGGCACTTCCTCCATGCAAATGTTTTATGTTTATATTTTTAAGTAATAATACAGTTTTTGTCGTTTCATTTGGAATTGATTTGCACCTGTGAGTTTTTGAAAAAGCTGAAATTGCACTTGCTGAAGCAGCTTGTGCAATTTCAGGTTTTTTGAAAAACTCACCCCTACAAATTAATTCCAAATTGAACTTGAAACCATATGATTACCCAATATATAATATATATTACCATACCTCAGAACCAAGAAAAATACCAAATTGTGTGCAGTTCCAAAAAATATTCATACTTCCCCCACAGAAGGAGTTGGAATTTTCTAGGGACAGGGGGGGTTCTGTAAGACCAAAACATTATCTTAGAAATGTATAGACATGTATGAGTCTTAATTGAATTTCCATAGGGGTGAGGAGGGGGGGGGGGGGGCTTTTTAATTTTTTTCTGAAACTACAAATTGTACCAAAGGTAAAAATTGAACTACAAAATATACTACCAGTGATATTAGTGTTGAAACATACCCACATTTAAGGGTTTCAAAATATTGCTTCCCAGATGTTTTGCTAGGCCCATATTGCAATATTGTTAAAGTTCAATCACACTGTCAGTTCTTCGAATGAGTGGAGCAGTGTCATTTAGTGAACTGATAGACTCTGATGGAGAGAGAGTGCTTACAATAGCATTACCACTAATGCTTCCTCTGTTATCTTCTCCTGCCCCTATACTACACATTTCTTGTGTGTCGGGTTGAGCACTGTTGCTAGTGATCTCATCAGCTCTGAGATAAGCTGTGGAGTTACCTTGGCTGCCACTTGCGGATACTTGACTGCGAGTCTGGATCTCCCTACTGCTCTGTGCTGCATGGGATGTATCTTCACTAGGAGATGGCAAAAATCCAAGACGTGGTTGAATAAAAGTGACATCAAAACATGCACTATCACTGTTGAGTTCATAAGGTGGTGGTGGTGAGGATGGCTCGTCTGTTAAAGGAGCTTCATCAGCTGCAGAGAGTCTTGGACGTCGCAATCTTGTTGGGTTACGTCTTCTCCTGGGACGTGATGTTCTCTTTCTCCTCAGTCTGTCTATGATGAAGCCAATACAAATAATGGCTAGAGCAGAACCAGTAATGGAGAGAATAACTATGACGTAGTTTCGTACATCATTACCCTTCTTGCTGGCTGTAGTAGGAGTGTGTGCACAATGTCTCTCATCAGATCCATCTAAACAGTCATTTGTCCCATCGCATTTCCATTGGCACTGGATTTTCTGACCGTTATTGCAAGTAAAAAGCAACTGGTGATCAAACACATCGCAATCTGCAAAGTAGTTATCTGGATCTCTACCATAGTAACTAGCTAAGAATCCGTCACCCATATTTCTCAAGCTTGTGTGCAGCCTCACAAGCATCTGTCGTCCACTGGAGTGCAACATTCCCACAGGTTTGTTGTTAATAGTACAGAATCTACCAAGAGAGTGGTCATTTTCATTTGTCCCATCAAACACTTCCACATAATCATCTCCACAGTCCGTTGAAGATGATAAAATAGCGGTGGCTGAATCAACCTGAAAAAATTCAAACATCAATGAAACTATTTTTCCCTCTGTAACTGTGATATGCCAATTACACACTTTCTCCATTTTGCGAGAACCAGGGTATCCGGGAGAGGTAAACCGGCCATAGTCACTCTCCAAAAACCCATTACAATGAGGAACTCGGGCGTAATGGGCCTTGAAACCTGCTGAATTGCTCTCTTTGTATGATCTATATTTAAGCGACATTTTGTTACCAGTAGAACGAATGACTGTGTCTTTGGGAGGTCTGGTAGCACAGAAGTGGCCTAATTCCGTGGCAGTGGTGTTAAATCCATCTGTCAACTTGACATAATCAACACTACATGGATACATTCCATCCATGTTGAAATCATTAAAACGAAGCTCGATAACATAGTCCAAAGGTACACGAATTTGCCAGACACATTGGATATCTACTGGGAAGCTGGGACTTGATAGGTCAGCCTTGGGGTCAGTCAGAAAGCCGCCACAAGAAGCATAAATTGCATGAAAATTGCCGTGGAATCCTAGCGTTGTCCGATTATCCGACTTGAAAACAACACGCAACGTATTGCTACGTGATGTCAATTGTCTCGGGGGGATATGCCCGGCGCAATATTTGCCAATGAGACCCACTCCATCATGTATCTCTACAAAGTCGTTATCACAGGCGAAATCACTCGAAAGTGAACGATCTAGTTTGAAAGTTTTAAACACAAGAACTATCTTTTGAGACTGAGGCATCTGTATCGTCCATGTACAATCCTTGTTGATGGGATATTGCGCTGGGTAGTTCGGACTCCGAATTACCCCTGAAGAGTCCTTCATTGTAAAATCACATTTAGCATTCGAGTCCGTACTTGTGTGCAAAGACGGCTTCGCCGAAACCAGCGATCCAGTAACTAAGAAAAAGTACATCAAACAAGCCATACATCTTTTCCATTGACTTTCCACCATATCTTCTTCGTAAACAAGCCAGTGAAGACACGAAACCTTGACGAAGACAACAGAGAGCACGCTTTCAAACACAAAGGGAAATGGAAAAATTCAAATAATACGCTTATTCGTGGCCCAGATATGCGAAAAAACCAATCGCTTTTTCCTGTTAAAACGCAACAAAAAGGGCTCTACCTTTTAGCGGTGAGGTCAGAATCGTTAATAACTTCCTACATACAAACTTCTCTCTCAAGATAAGACGAATTGCAAATGACTATCCCATGCTTCACGTAATCGATAACACTAAGCGAAAACAACCCCACCTGTTGATAATACGTCACTTCCGCTTCTCGTGATCCACTGCAGTTTCAACTGTTAAACTTTCTTGGTGATGGTAAATATTGAGCGAGATGGAAGACAAAGGATAAAAAAATGTTTGCGATTCGTGTTTGTGCTAATGATGGCAATGTTAATTATTCAGTAAATATCTTTTTGATCAAAGTACAACTTTTTAGACGTAATCCCTCCTGCGTAATCCATGTAAATTCAAACTCATGTTTATGGAATTTTTCTTTTTTTCCGCGTGACGTTTTCACTCTCATTGTCTCTTTCCGCCCTGATCTAAGGCAAAACAATTTTAAGAGTAGTGAGCAGTCGTTAATAAACCGCGCCCTACAAGCGATTTGAAACATTTTCCGCTTTTCAGGGCACCCCCATTTATGACTACAAAGGTAGATGGGGTATCATTATTGCCCCTATTAGCAATGTGTTTCTCGTATGACCCTCAGATACCTAAACTTTATCGGCTGAAATTGCATTTTGGAAAACTGCCAGCTAACTTGATCCTCAACTAACTAACTCGATCCTCAATTTCGAATGTTACAGAGACGAAATAAAGTTCACCCATTCACCCCGTTCTTAGTTTCTGTTTTTCTCGATTTTTCCCTTAGATTAGGTGTCTCTTAGTAGGGTATCAGTTTACGTTACTTTGCATCATCACTACTAAATGGGATCGAAGTACTCCATCCACCACCGGACATGGAACTCTTGCGATTTTATTTTAAAAATAAAATAAAATTTATGTGTATTTTTGATGAATCAAATCTGAAAGATCCAATTTCATAGCATACAAAATACGAAAGTAGACTCTGATCAGAGTTTTCCTCGTGCTTGTCTCACGGGTTGAAAACGTGCTCTTTGACATGTCCTTTTACATGATGCGGACATAAATGTGATAGCTTCTTTAAAACCAGTTTTTATCCCTCTCAAGCCTCCGAATACTCGAGCTTTTATGTCACAGTTACGAAAAGGAATCACCCCACTTTTTACTACATAGCCAGAATGACAGTTGACAGTTGCCCTTCCCGAAAGAAAAATGTCTTTCCGGGAGAGCGGATGTACGGCAGGCTAACTTGACTGGTTATGCAGTCGGGTTAAAACCATTCTATAACCAGCGATCCCAGGATGAGATGTAGCGAGGGGGTAGGTATGATCGCAGGGCCGAGATTTGGAAGCCTAACCAAACCACCCACCCCCCCCCCTCCTCCCCCGCCCTCCCTACTAAATCACGGGTCTTACTCATAAAACGAAAGTACAGCACTATTCAGGTTTATTTACAGAAATGTATGAAGTCCCACGTTACTCGTCAGCCTGCACGCTCGTCACGCAATCTTCCGGGAGCTTAAATTCGAGTTACTCCGCGTGAAACATGCCGCATTTACTGATCATACCTAAAGCATATTTTTTTACATGTCAGTATCTGCTAGCGCATTATCTGCTTGGACTGTATTATTTTTGTGTTATTTGGCCCGGCCAACTTTACGTGCACGACGAAGTGACACCCACTGGCCGGCAAAGGCCTTGTGACCTACAAGTTTCGGCTTTTGCTAAGAATTATTGGCATGATTCTTACTCAGCTTGATTAGGACTTGAAGTAGCTACGTCATGGATTGCGCATCTGGAAAAGTTTAGCGTGAATTTTTCAAGTTCGTCGTTTGTAGTCCGTGTCAGTACACATGGGGCTTTTGAGAAAGTCTCAAGCGGAGTTTTAATTTTACACAAAGGGAGAGCATTTTCATTGAAAGATAAAATTACCTCATTGTAGACTCTATACTCGTACAATTTTGAGTGAATTTTCAAAAATCAATCAGTGTGCATTCACACAATTATCTATAGTAACTCAGACGACAAAAGACAAATAGGCCGATATTTTTGTTGGAACTTGCTGTTCATTCTCTGAAACCAAAAATGTAAACAGTATCGAGTAGTTGCAACTCTCTCGGAGCAAACTAAGCAGAAAAATATCATCAGGAAATGAACACCTAGGAATTTTGATATGACGTTGAAGCTACAATAGGCACGCGGCCTTCGACCCTGAAATCGAAAACAACAAGCTGAAAACCACTTGAGTTTGTTCCGCGTGTCTGCAAAGCGGAAAGAATCAGGCTAGACTAAATCAGAATTATTTTTACCTGAACACATGTTTTCGGGAATATACCAGAAGTATATATAACCCAAAATTCCGATAATAGCCTTCCCACATATACACTGACCAAAAATACGCCCATAAAATGAGTCTCGACGTAAAAAAGTCTTCCTATGGTATAAATCCCTTTTGATATATAGGTCATATAGAACTGATATAGCATAGGTTTACTCATTCAATAATAAAGCCCTCTAGTGCAGGGTCTGTATTGTCTACGTACTTAATGTCATGATAGTATTGATTTCAGAGATTTTTCATTGTGATTAACCTTTCTGTTTCTTTTGAGAATTTCAACAGGAAAGTATTTTCACATGTATTGTGGACGCATAAAAAAATATATATATACATATATATTTGGGACTCCCCAACAGTTTTGGGTTTTGAAACCCTTCTTCCCAAGATATAAGACCCGCTAAAAGTATTAACTAAAACAAGCCCATCACGATTTATTATCAGAATTTTACAGCGCCTATTTTGTAGTCTGAATGACTTTCTTTTAAAGAGGATATAAGGCACCACCGAGTAAGATATCAGCTGCGTGGGAGACAAGGATGACGTCAGGAACCAATTGAGTTGTTTTGTGTTGACGTCCGTCTCGCCGGCTGTGAGCGTCACCGACGATTACCGACCTCCAACGACGCTTGCACAAAAAAATAAACACCACACACATAAATACTCACCGTCCCTACTCATTCCTCCACGACTGGTATGTTTACGAATATTTGTTAACGCACGAAAATTTAACAACGTTCATAACCTAAAAAAGCGTATAGGAAAGTTCTAAAATCTCCAAACTACATACATTATGTCGCTCGGCACAGGGACAATATATTGCCAAAACACGGCTTTCGATGGACTCTATGGTCTGTGTACGGTTGTGAGACCTCCGGAGTACTCCCTAAATTTTCTGGTGGGGATGTCGAGTACGCCCCGAACCCTGAAAAGTTATGTATCCTATATTTGAGCTAAAATCCGTAATTTCCATGAACTTTTTCGGATTTGAGGGAAAAATTGATACTTCATTTCAGACGTCTTAAATTGGTACACGTCTCTAATATATGACCGCATGTACCTTGTATTCAGAGTTGGCTGCTTCAGTTTGTAAACATTTGAGAGCTACATATTTGCCAATGCTGATGTGGAAAAAATGTTCCTTGTAGACAAAATATCCAATGTCAAGCTAGATCAGAATGAAAAACAATCTCAGACCAAATATTGAAAATCTAAGCTCTTTTTCAGACCAAAATCACTTAAAAACGGGACCCGTAAAATCCTACGGAAGGTATTTTTCACGCGCACGTTTCGCGGAGATTTCGCGAAATAGCGCGGATAGCCTGGGGAATAAACTTCCTCGTTCCAATATGGCGGCGG
>OMLO01000347.1_pt1 | contig 28821 bp, 17 predicted proteins | sample 1674811 | NCBI WGS metagenome assembly OMLO01 (sample SAMN06265003, study PRJEB25207) | coral metagenome | isolation source: Coral host | place: Mexico:La Bocana,Puerto Morelos, Mexico | collected 2008-11-13
GGAGAGAGGCACTGTGAGAGTTGAGTGTCTTGCCCAAGAACACAACACAATGTCTCCGGCCAGGGCTTGAACCCGGACTGCTCGATCCGGAGACAAGCTCACTAGCCATGAGGCCACTGCACCTCCCACGAAGTTGTGCATTGGACAGCGGAAATACAAACAAAAGTTTATGACCCAAGGATCGACTGACCGACCGACCGACCGACCGACCAAGCGAGTGAATTCGCGCTCACTCACTAAACACCTATTTCGCATTCTGCAAAATAGTCGAAAACGAATATTAACCTTCCTTTTTTTCTAGCAGTATTTTCTAATAGAAATAGAAAACACTTTCTCTGACTAAACATTTTCTATGAGCGAATAGTCAACGAGGTGTAGCAGAACTGACTTTTGCTCAAAGAAAACAAGGCTGGGTAGTCAGATTGTTTAAGTAAATATTCTAAAGGATTAGAGCACAAAACCTACAATTTTTCCTCCAATAATGGGCAGCTCATTACAATTTGTATTTTTAAACACAAAGGCCATCTGCTTAGTTAAAACTAGGCAGATTGCCCGTGTGTTCACTCTTATTTTAACACCCATCATACACTCAGAAAATAATCTAATTGTTATCTGATTCATATAGAATCTGAAGTTTTACTATTTGAACAGATTGAATTATGTTTAAATTTATCCCATTTCTAGATTGCATCTTCCTAGACAGGTACCCTCAAATTGTGATCAAAATTACCTATTCCAATAGCTAGCATTTCTCTTATAAGACCAAGGGCAAGCTGTGTAACAGGTTTATCTCCATCAGAGCACACTGCGGCTACCCTTATAAGGGAATTGAATGCTCCTAGCAATAAAAAATAAACAAAATTAATTGCAATTACACTGAGATCCTCATTGATATCAAACACAGTAAGCTTACCTTAACTAATGTAATATCCAACAAGTTTTCTGGATCAGGAAATTAAATGTCTAACATAAAATGGGGGTTGAATATAACTATCCCATATTAATTCTACTCAACAAATTGATGTCTATATAGATAAATTCAGGAATTCATTTTTAATTGTCATTCATACATAACAGATGGAACCTGAAAAAATGTGATACATACATTGTACGTACATGTAGTAATATCCATTGCAATTTTGTAAATTATCAAATGAATATATTATGATTTTTGCCAATTTCCCCTACTGCAGAGTATCAAGAAACATCGCACACAATTTTACAGGCTTATCAACAATTTTTCCATCAGACTTGATCAGGTTTACAGGATGTGATATGCACAACAAAATGTCAATGAAGTATAGCTTGAGAACAATTGACACTCACTGAGATTAGGAAGGACAATAGGTTCTTCACCCATTGATTTCACCAAATTCTGTTGAATAAAAAAAAGTCATGATAAAGGCTAGTAGAAACAAACTAAGTTAATAAAATGTAATTATTATCCATTAAAAGTGTTATCTACAGTTGTACAGTATGTATAATGAAGTAGCAACTACCGGTATTTCTAATTCTCAAGGGTCCTTGTCAGCCATTAGGCATCATTTTGAGCGCAAACCAAAACTGTCTCATGAAGATGCCACATTTTTTTGGCTTGCTTTACTGTACTCTCCCAAAACCAAGTGGTCCATTTTTGAATTTTTCTTTAAAAAGGGGGGTGGGGGGGGTGCACCCCCTTGCCACCTGCCCTAGGTCCACCCCTAACAACAGCAAAATAATGGTTGCAATAATGCAAACTGGAGGGATAATTTTGAATAAGTATTATCTGCCTTGGGTTCAATTTTCCAAGAGGGCCATGATGAAAAAAAGTAAAGTATGTCCCTTATCTGCTTACATAGTAAATGTTATTTAACTTGCCTGTGCTTTTTCCCATTTGTTTTCCACATCACCACATCTTGCAATCCCCATGAACATCAAGTAGTATGTCATTACAGAAACTATAATTTAACAAATAATAATAATATGTTTTTAATGTGCTTCAACAAATATCTATACCCAGCAAAACAAGGTCATACATGTACGTGTAGGAAGTTCTGAACTGGAGGGTAAAGTTTTCAAGGAAAGAATGAAACTCAATTGAAATTTCCAGATTGATTGGAGGAGGTTTTCAACCCAGACAGCCTCCCCTAGGAGTGACATTAATCATTATTTTTCTGGTACAATGCAATGCTGTAAAGTACTGATAAAAAATTGACCAGAAATAGAATAACTTGATAATTAAAAAAAGATTTTACTATGGCTGGTGTAGAATATTGTTATTTATGATCTACCTGGAGAATCAAGACAAATCACACAAAAATCACACCTTGGTGTCCAGTTTCTCTCATTTCCTTGAACAACTCATACGCTTTAGAACCACTGTTATGCTATAAACAAGATCACCTTGTATTAAACATACATGAACATACATGTACCGTACATGCATATATACAGTTCAGAAATCAAAAAAGATTTATTATAATTTGAAATTATTTAACAACAACATAATTATTTACTGAGGTGGAGGTGAATAGGTATACATGTAAGTATTTAGTGAACTACAAACTGTCAAATTAAATACCTCCTTCATCAAGGCTGAGGTTAATAATATCATAAATATTGTTTTAGTATATACATGTATCACACAAGAGCCAAAAAAATGATTTCTATCAAATCAATATACCAAAAATATGTGACTGCTTGGAGATGATATATAGTCTATGCTTATCACTTCTTAGCTTACCAGTAAGGGTGTGCCACAAACACTACTCACTTATGTGGTATATACTAAAAAATCCAACACTTTTTTGAGGTTGGTAACTTCACATTTTTTGACTCTCTGTAGAGTAATGTGGCTTAAAATAATATTGTTATACCACAAAGAACATCATGTCACATGCTATTGGTTAAGCCTCACAAACTCCCTAAGTTGAACAAAATCAAACTGAGAGACTCAGGGAAACATTATTCACTGTTTCCTTAGGGCTCATCATTAAGTGCTTACCACTGTCAATATCACTGCAAGACACTTTTGTTCCACTCTTATTTGATTAAAAATTATATTGTACCTTTACTAATCCAAGAACCATGGCCTCATATGTGCTGCCATCTTTGGTCGTCATGCTTTCAAACATTTGCTCAGCATAGTTGCCTTTTCTAATTTATAGAGAAATATTTTATAGTAAATTCATGATTATCACCTGTCTTTGATCATGGAATGGAATGCATAATGCCTCAGTGTATTTTTGATTTTGAGCTTAGCAGACTTGGAAAAAGTATCTCAGTACGTGAGTCACAGATGCTACACCTCCAATGCAAGATAGGCGTAGGGACACTTCATGTACACTGTACAGTATTTGCAAACGTTGTCATATATGAACAGGAAATATGGTCACAAACAAAGGTGTACATGAACTAAGTGAACATTAAACAGCTACAGCTAGAAGGGCAGTGAACACTAATATCAACAGAAAAATGAACTAAGGCTCCAGATAGAATTATCATAACTCACTAACATCAACCGATTTAAAAGGAAAAAAATAACCTTACAATATATGGTAAGGATAGACCTTCATTAAACATTTTACTGTTTGGCTATTTTTTGACATATCATAAAATCTCATTATTACTGGGCAAAGTGGCCAGGGGTAGTAAAATTACAGTTTCTTATATAACTCTAACATCTTCAGCTGCTCGCTTTTACAAAATGGTAGATTATACAGGTCTCTTATCAGCGTTGGGAACTAAATTTTCACAGCACTCGCCCAATGTAACTTTCACTCACCCAGAAAAAAAATGCCTTCCCTCCCAACAAAAAATCTCCTCAATGAATCACAGACCATACATTTTTTTGGGATCTCGTAATCATGTACAGTTGTATACCCAATTTTAGCAACCTTGGTTTGGTCCAATTACAAGATGCCTTCTTAGGATTGCAGACTGATTTGATTGTTTTATCCTCATTCTCATCATCAACATTTCACACTTCTTGGAACAATAAAAGCACCTAAAATAAATCAATTGTTGCCTCATTTAGTCAATTAAGTGTCACTTGGGAATGCATATTAATTACTCCTTAATTAAAAAAATGTTACGACACTGTTTTACGGTTCAAAACTGTTTTTAGTGCTTCCAGGTGCTTGTCCACCACAAACTTTCGAACATGATCGATCACCATGTTGCACGATGAGCAAAACAACACGCCATCTTCCATGTGAAATGTACCTGGCGGATACTTCCTTGTCCTGTCGTTCGCAGAGATGTTTACAGCAATTAAAAACAAACTGATCCATGATCTTTCGCTTGACGCTTGAAATGTCAGCTTTTTCACTCGTTACAGTGGCTAATTTACATTTTCAACTTAGTTGATAGAACCAAATTATCCATGATCATGTTTGTCTTTCACTATTATGAAAGAAACTTCATCTTGCAAGCAATGATCGAACTGTTTTTCCGTTGATACTTACATTGAAAATATTGAGTAGAGTATATCAACAACTGCGAATGGTCCAAAAACACAAAAGATTGTCTATTCTTTGCCAATGAGCAATCGCTTTCCATTGAGAACTAGTACGAGGTTCCCGACGTGCAGAACTACGCATAGAGTGCCTGTTTGATCGATGGAACGCTTGATCGCAAACGATCGATGATTTCTACAATCTTTTGAGAGGTAAATTACCGTAAACAACGCTTAAATTGTCGCAGAACTTAAGTAAGAAGCGAATATTTCCTTTTTATTTCCTCGAATTTTGCAATTTTGTCTGAATTACCGTTATGCGATTTTTGATGGATTATGGAAAAAGTTGCGATTTGAGGTTGCAACATCGCAGAATATCAGAAGCCCTTTATAAGTTATAGACAGAGTTTTTTCCCCTTCAATAATGGCACAAGCAAGGAGCACAGGCCATAAATCAAAGGGAAAAATGAGGATCTGTAACTTACAGTATAGACTGCCAAGACAAGGACGTCAGTAGTGTGTCTGAAGGGTACAGGATCAATATTTCATGCAGTTAAATGCAGTTTAACAGAGTTAACAACAAAGAGCGCCAGTGTTGATTGGAGTCAGCGGTGTTTCATCCATGGGCATGCGCCAGATCCCATGTACTCTTTTGACTGAAGTGTGTTTTTAGTGTTCATGGGCGTTAGTTGTGTTTATTAGCATGGCAGTTCATGGGACCTCATCTTCAAGGCTTCCCCCCCACTTCCCCCCCTTTTTTCCATGGGAGCAGTCTCCATCTAGGAGCTGGCTGCCAATAGTGGAAGCTCCTGGATATTACAGGCACCCAACCTCCATTACGCGATGCAGTTGTTAATTCATGTGGAACAGCTATAAAAGTTAAGAACACTTGGTAATAATTACAAAATGTAGCTTCAAATTTTAGCAGAGCGTATACTAGAAGACAGCCCGCTATTTTGACCTAAGTGCAGGTAGTAACTAAGAGATACATTAAAAAGAATTACACCAATGTCCAAACATTATGTAATGCACTCACTTCCACCGATTTGCTGCAGGACTGTACTCAATCTCTTCATTTCTTGCCTCATCATCAAACTGTTATATAAGAAATAATAACAATATTCATGCTTAATTAATTCATCTACAATCTGATAAAAATCAGTGTTTAATATGTAAATATCCATATATGAGACGGATCTTACAGGAATATATACAATTGTAAACAACAATTATCTCTTAATTCTTTTATGAGGAAAACAAATTAATTATATTACCGGTACACTTATTAAGTCCAACAATCATATCAATGCCAGACTAAAGTGTGACAATGCTTTTTTGTTGTGATGAGATATCAAATTTTGTTTAATTTTATTTACCTCTTCATCTGAATCTGAGCTTGAGTCTCCATCATCAGTGTCAGGTTTTTCTTCTTTTGTCTCAATACTTATGAAACTTGATCCAGTCTACAAACAAAAAGTACATTGGAAAGTAAACCATGTTTTAATAGACACCTAGAAAGCAGAGCTATATTTTATATAAGCTCTATTAATGATGTTCACGCGAAAATTTTCTACTTTGGACAAATAAAATTGGGGATCACCAGCTTTGTTTCAGAGATGAGGCGTGTGGAAAACTAGTCTGATTTTCATAAATTGGTGTGCATAATTCAGCATGGTCTCCAGGACATTTAGGTGAAAATATCACAGATAAGTCAACAGAGGCAAACTATCCTAATAATATTTTGTATAAGTGAATCTGAGGGGTTAATATACTTTCAAATATTGCCATCAGTTTGACATACCTTAACCCTTAAAGAGGCATTTGAAACTGACGCACAGCTAAACAAAGAGGTCAAATGAACGGAATTCGATGGAGCGTTTTGCAAAATATTCAAACTTCTACTCTATAGATTTTTTTCATTTTTTCACGAAATGTAGAAAATCAGTAAAGAAAATGCCCATCGAAAAAAAATAGGGGTCACCGAACGTCCAAGATCGTTAAATCCTAGAAAAGTGATAGAAATGGCCATTTGCCCTATTATTGTTCACTCTACTACCACCTCTCTAAAGCAGTCACCACAGGTTAGTGAATGGACAATTTTCTATAGCTGTAGACCTCAATAATACAGGCACTGCATTGAAGACACCTCATATTAAAAAAAAATGGATGCATGATCCTTTAAGTGAACACCACTCTACAGTAGAGTTCCTTAAGAGGACAAATTCCATGTACAACTCAATTACTTTAATCAGGTCACTAATTTTGAAACAAATAATTAACAATTATTCACCAAAGTAGAGGTAAATATCCACCACTTTCACCGAAACTGAGGTGAATAATTGTTTTAGTATATACAACACAAGCTGAATAACTAGCGAACCAAGGAGTAACTTAACTTGTTTAAAAGTAACTTTATTTGAAACAGGAAGCCATTTTGTTTTTCTTCGGCTGCTCGGAGGTGAATAGTACTTGCCTGGTTAATCACCTCCCAGCTAGCCAATCAGCATGCACGAAACACAGTATTCATTTGTGTGGTATATACTAAGTGCTAATATTGGGCCAAGAAAATAACTTAGAGCCAATATTTGGGCGATATTTCAAATTATAGCAAGTATATTTTTGTTTTGAAGCATGTAATATGGTGAGCTCATGAATCGGCCATACAACTGTAAATTGAGGAACTCTTTTAATACCTCAAGAGGCTTTAAAGTCTCTTCTGCAGATATATTTCCCAGATGATGAGCAGCAAGATCAAGTAGCTCATTTTGTGTTTCCAGTGAGACTTTCACCCCTGAAAGACATACCCAACATGTCATACTTTATACGGTTTGCTGTTTTGTTAATTTGTTGAGTCACTTGACATAAGAACTGGATGCTGATAAGGGTAAGGATAGAACTGGGTGTTAAAGATCAAACTTTCTACTTGACTTAACTAGTCATGTGCTTACCAGTACATGTACATTTAATTTTCTCAAGACTAATTTTTGCAGTTGTGCTTCATTTTTGTTTGTAACATCTCAGAAAATTGACACTGGCAGTGTTTTCTGTAAAATTGTAGTTATAACTTAAAGCCTTTTTTTAACTGTATGGAAATGATCACATGTATTGAATTATTTTGGCTTTTCTTCAAAACAATCTCTGATTGCTTTAAAAATTCTTGTCAATCAACCAATCATGCCTGCTGTTAGTAACACATTTGCAGAGTGGTTCCTTGTGTTTTTTTCACCTGTTTTGACTAGCAAGAGTATTCACTTTTGTCGAGTTTTAGGGTAAATTAAAATTTAAACTTGTCTGACATTTTACATGTACCTAATGGTTATTCAGACATTCAAGTAAATTGAAAATTTCAGAAAATTTCTACCTTGTTCTTTGAGTCTTTCATAGGCCTGCACAGCATTTTTGGCATTTCGCGTCTTAATAAAACCTAGATAAAAAAAGAAAGTTAATCCAACTGTTAATATACTCTACTTTATATCTGTAGTCTCTAGAATAATATAGTGTTATGAAATACCGGTAGCAACATCGGAATTTTTGGAGAGCCTTACAGTCTGCTATTGTGTTAGCCAACTTACCTTTCAATTGCTCTTCAGTTTGAACATCTGCAATGTCAATAGTAACATCTTGTGTTTCCCACATCTGCATAAACACAAGAAGGCAAATGAGAAACAGCAGTGTTTGGTTGATAAAAGCAGTTTGACCTTACAGTACTTCCTACATGTGGTATGTCTAAATAAAACTTGCATTGTGTAATCAAACAAACACAGCTGTGCACATGCTATAACATCAATGTGTCAAATATACCTACATGTACCGGTAGGTATATGTTGTAAGTAAATTTTTTCTTTAGCTCAATTTGTTTTAATCTAGGTTAGTTTGAACTCAACCTGGTTCAGTTTGCTAACATATGGCATATTTGCACATTATGGTTTGTATGAATAGCGCAAAGGTTTGCCTAAATAGAGCAAAGGCTGGGCTTGATTACCAGCCGCTCTATGAAGCTTGCCAGTGGTACAAATAATAATATAATCACACCAAAAGATCACATTCAAAGATGCATATAACAAAAGCTTTGCCTCTTGTAACTTCAGCTTCATTTATTCTCAATGATTTTAAATTCTTTAATTATTTATTAAAACGTGATCTTAAAACAAACTTAAATAGAGATCATTTGAAAATCAGGATACACTGACAGTGAACTTACAGGGTTTGGTTTTCTGAGTGGAAAAATCTCAGGACACTTTGAAATCACATACTTAGCAGCTTCTTGTCCTGACTTCTTGGCCAGTAGACATTCTGCCTGTGCACAACCAAGAAATTAAAATTAGTGTACAATAATTTATTTTAATTATGTAAGTCTGCAAGTAAATATATGGTCATTAAAGTATAGTTCAAAGTTATACTACATGTACATAAAAAGATCTGTGCAGTTATGAATGCATCTAGAAGACAGTTACAAAATAAACCCACTGTGGACATTGTGTGCTGCTCTTGGACAAGACACTTTACTCTCAGAGTGCCACTCTCCACTCCACTCAGCAATTTTACATGCAATACTGGGGGTTAACCCTGTGATGGACTAGCATTCCATCCAGTGACAGAGGAGGGAAGAAAGAAATACTCCTACTCACCTCACGCTACTGAAAACAAGTTGATCAATCATCAGAGTTAACTGGGAGATCTGCTGTTGGCCAGCAGATGATCGATCACCTTGGGCACATGAAGTTGAGTCATTGCTGTGTGGTTTTGTTCTTGTGGTGTTCCTTTGTATAGCTTTAATTTGCTCTTTTGCCTTTGTTTTGCTCTTTCCAACCCACCTCTTGGTTCATGGTGGGCCCTGTGTCCAGGCAATTAAGTACACATATTCTCCATTGAGAATTCATTGTGGCAGGTGCCTGGGGGAGGGATGTATGGAAGGGTGCCATGGTTACCCTCCTTTATTTTATTTTACTCACACATGCTTGCTCATTGTCTCTTTGCTGTCATTTGGCACTTACTTGGTATTTGAATATTGCTTATTGATAAGTTAACTGGAGATAAGGGCTGGTAACTTGTAAGCAGATGTACATGTAACCTACCTTACATAATCCTTATTAAAACAAACTATCGTCAATAAATTTAAATCTCACTAATCAACAAAAAGAACCAAACATTTACTAGTTTTATTCACTTAATTTACAATATCAATACAACTTATACACATACACGTAACATTGAAACAAGTCTATATTACTAACCTGTTTAAATTTTGCTTTTGGCAGCAAGAAAATGTCTTCAATAAAATCAGGATTTGGCAAGGCAGGATTCTGTTTTGAAAAGAAATGGTTTTAAACTATTTCATACATGTAGTTTCATGATTGTATGATAAATTCATTTACTTACAGCAGTTTTCAATTGAGTGCTGTAAAACCAAAACCAAGAATCTCTCTGGCCAATCACAAGGGACACAGACAATTTAGTGAGTCAATGAAAACTCAAATCAAACATGTATAGCTGACAGTAATAGCAGGAAAACGTGTGCTTGCAAGTTAGTTTCATGTGGTTGTGCTTTTACTTTTGTTTGGATGTAAAAGTGGTGGAAGCTAAGTACATGTATTTTAACCAATGGTGTAGCATAGTTATGCAAAGCCAATTACTTTAATTTTGACAATCAAGTGGAAATTGCTGTACATAATTATTAATTGTGACAATAACAGAATTCCCCTTTCTGATTCGTCCACCACATGTAATTTGTTCACTTATAACTAGTAGACACAGTACATGAGTGTAATGGAAGTGTGATCAAGAAGGCATTCAATTATTGCTCAAATTGGAAAATTAAATGTTCATGTTGCACATTCTCACATCAGTACTGTACACTTTAAAGCCTTGATTTCTTTCCTATTGTTTCTCCACTGCTTGTAAAACTGCTGGTCAGTATACAATACCACAGCAATGTGGGGAAAAGGAGCCGTAACCATTAACTTTTTTCATAACGTACAGCTATTTACTGAAACAGATATTTCCACGAGGAGACTTTTGACTGTACCAAAAAGTAGAATGGGGCAGAGATCATCCACTAAGTAAACATGTATTTCGCTCTGACAAAGGGCTAACGCACGAAAATCAGCTTTATAACTTGTTACGGTGGCCAATTTACATTTTCAACTTAGTTGATATAACCAAATTATTATGTATTTCAAATACTGCAGCTATAACAAACAACACACGATACTCACAGGCTGCACTGTTGAAGCCAAGGCTCTCAATACAGCCATAGGATCTCTATAACAGGAAACAATATACATGTGACAGGAACCTGAGGTGATCAAAATCTTATTTCTCCTTTAAACGTAAATAAACTGTACAGTGCTCAATAGACAGATAGTAAGAATCTACTGAAAGGCACTACAGTAGATGTCAAAGAAACAAATTCACTGACGTACAATTGTCATATACTTTTGGACTGAATTGAACTTTGTACAAACAGATCACTAAGTTTGATCCTCTGATACATGATTTCAAGGCAGTCGACTCCTAAACTAAACCTTAGTCTTTCCTCACTATGAAATGTTATTTCCCAGCATACTCGCATATGTAGGTTAGAAGTTATGGTCACTAATGCTACATGTACATTGTACTTGTAATAACTTACCTTTTTGCAGGAGAAGTGAATAATGATTGAACATCTGAAACTTAATAATAACACAGATAAACATTTTAGACAAAACTACTAAAGCACTATTTCACAAGTGAAAGTCTTACTTTCATCATCCACTTCCTCAGATGATGACTTAGAAGATGCAGTGCACAATGCTCTGAAACGGTAAAATAGAATTCAAAATTACAAGCCATGTAACGCAACCATCATGAACTATAAATAAAAGCTGCTCACATCAGGGGTTTCACAAAGGGCCAGGGACAAGCTGGTTTGAACATCTAGCAGAAAGTCTTTCTTACAAAGATGTTCAGTTCTAATAGTTCTGTCCACCTGTGAAAACCAGTTGCCCTTCTGCTGAAAATGTCAATGAAACCCCTATTACAGAGTCTGTTACTGTTGAGAATGCCATTTGAGAGCTCTAATGGTTTATCAGGCATGTAAGAATGTGGATCTACATGTATAGGCTAGGCCTGGGCTGAGGCCCTTCAGTGATAAGACTCTTAAGGATTTAAACAATAGTACAAGAATAAGGTTGAGCTGGACATTTTCATACATAATTATTTCTTTTATTTTTGTTTCCTTCAATGTGGCAGCATTTTGAGTTGGAATGTAGGAAAGGCCCATGACATTCATTCTACAATGTAAGCAAAGTTTTCCAAAGTAAAGAGCACAGAAAAAAAGAAGAATTTATAATAACAGGTTAATCTTTATTGACATTCAAAAAGCGGTTGCATCATCTCAAGTGAGCTACATGTAGCTCATACAATGACTCCCAAACTTTCACTGATCAAAACCAGTTACATGTATCTTTATTTCACCTCCTACATAAAACTTAGTTCCCTGCATTTCATTTTATTGGGGGCTACTAGGTAACAGGTTAAATACCACCCAAAACATATCAGACTATAAGCTTTATGTGACGCTTCAATGACTTAATCCACAAATCCATGTAAAAAAAGGTGCATGTATTGTTACCTGTTGTCAAACAATAATTACCTACATGTGTTCTCCAACTGCTGAAAAAAGACTCCAAAGTTTGGAAGAAAACTTGCCAAGCCAAATACAGCTTTTACCTTTGATAACAGCTCTCATCTTGAGTCTAGCAATTGAAATTTTTATTTGGATCTGTTTGTTTTGACTGACAAACTATGATCATATGATCACATCTGCTGGTCAAGAGATCTTTTATCATGGCTATTGTCTGTTTTACCCCGATACCGGCAAAATACAATCTGATGGGCAGACATATGAGGCATAGTTTGTTAGATCAAAATTTTGTGCTGTCCACCCATAAGGTGATAATTGACCACATTTTATGTCTTGGCCAGGCAGTAACAACAACAAACTGGTCAACTTTGCAGTGTCACGCATAAATATCTTCTGTTGTGTCTGTCATATTTCAGCTTTTTGTCCAGCTAATGCAGTGAAAACTGAATGTCTGCTTCAGATGATTGTAGACAGGATAAGATAAGTCTCCAGGATAAGAAAAAATGACACCATTGTTCAGGAGTCTTTATTCAGTAAATTACTCACACACTAGATGACTTAAATGCGATGTCCTAATTTCCATACAAACTCTCATATTTCAACCAGAGTTCTCCATACAAATGCTGATATTACGCTTGGTTACCAGTCACCTAACCACCAACGAACTCACCACCAAGAAACCACCTCACCACCAAGTAAAGTCGCCTCCCCACCAAACACACCTAAAGTAAAGTAGTAGGGGTGAATTAGCTGTTCGAACGAACTTTGTTTCACTTGTCTGTATGAAAATTACCATGTGAGCATGTTGTCGGTGAACTGATATGATGTGTCCCGTTGTCTAGGGAACTTGAAAGCAGTGCACACGTGGCAAAATTCATATGATTTAAACAGTTCTAATATGAATGATGACTTGCAACAGCTTTTTTTCTGCTTGTGTTGTGTTGTAATATTTAATATTAGTGTTATTAGATTATTGGTGGTGAGGAGATTTTGCTTGATGGCAAGGGGGTTTCTTGGTGGCAAGTTCGTTGGTGGTGAGACTCCCTAGTGGCGAGGTTACTGGATACCTTACGCTTGGGTGACCTGTGGTGAAACAAAAAACTATGGCACCGCAAATAATTTCATTTCACCAAACACCGTAGCATAAAAAACACAAACAACGCACACCCCGAGTTTGATATCACCGCAACACCTCAGCTGAGATTTAATTAACCGTATCACCGCATCAGAAAAGCAATCAGAACCGCGAATGATCTTTAAAGCCTACTTACGTACGTTACGCGAACATTCTCTGGAGAGATACCACTGAAATGAGATCAAAGAGTGCTAGTAGCTAATTAATATCCTAAACTGCGAAAAAATATCAAAATAAGAGTGCTGCACATTCGGCAGAAATATGCAATGATCTTTAGATGCCCGACACCAGGACAGTTTCACGCAAAATGCGAAGATACATGTAGATAGTGCACAACTCCCGCGTGCATGATTCGACTACGATCGCAACTGTTATTACGTTTACAGCTTCATGATACCTACTACAGGGTGAGTTGAATATTTTACCTTAGTGATCGGTGCCACGGTATACGAAGATGTTGCAGTTTTCTAGCACATCGACCACACATGGCCGCCATCTTGAACCTTGGAGGCCCGCGATACACGATGCCTCTTGCTAGTCATCAGTCCTCTCTCCCTATTGTTTTGATGCAAGATTATGCAAGATTCGTTATTTCGGGTTACTCGCTCTTGCGCACTTTTCAGCGAATTATTTAAGATGGAGGTTTGTGTAGACTCGGTTCAGTCTGCATTGAATGCAGAAAGAGGCGGTGAGTACCTCATTTTCAGTGTGTGTCCAAATTGCGAGTGTCGGCGTACGAATAAAAGTAGGAAGCTACATCCTAGCTGTTTCTGAAAGCATTTTTAGGAGAAGCGAAGATTCTCAACTTCTGACACAATCCTTAAATTTGACAGGAAGCTGGGAGCAACTACAGAATGCAGGGCCACTTTGGACCACCTATTTTACATGTGTCCAAACCTTTTGTAGAACGAAGTATAACGCAATAGGCACTATTGTTATGCAATAAGATGTAAATGAGTGGCCCTGTATTCTGTAGTTCAGCCGGAAGCTGCAATGATATTTATTATTTACCCGGGGGGAGGGGGCTACTTCCCTATATGGACTAAAAAGGGTATGTGTGGTCCCAAATTAAAGGGAAAGGGAATGGTTTCTAGCCGTTTTGGTGACAAAAAGGGTATTGGATTTGGTCATATGCATTTTGGTCTTAAGTATGGCTCTTGCACTCTAGTCTTGAATTCAATATTTTCAATAGAAAAAGCTACTTTTGTCAGTATTGATAGGACCCTCAACAAAAAACAATGCCTATTGGTCTTAACTAGGTAACAAGTCATTAGGCCAGTCTGAAGCAAGGTACTAAGGGTCATGCCTTAAATAGGGTATCAAATTTTTGATCAGGTCATGGGAAAATCAAGGATTTTGGTCTTAAAAGGGTAAGGGTTTTGTGAAGCAGGTCGCACTCTCTAGGGAGTACCACCCATGGGAGTACCGCCCATGATTATTTAGAATGATTGGGCCACATGGCCACATGGCCTTGCTACAAAATTGATGCATGCTACACATTTTGCTTGAATATATAACTTAATTCCATTGTCCTTTTGCGCAGAAAAAATGTTGAGAAACTCCTCTTCCATCTCTACCAACTTAACCCCTCCTTTTTTACTATGTCCTTGCATTATTAGAACAATTCTATGCTGCTTCAAAATATCAAGCAGTGAGGCAGCATTATTTTAAATACTTTGCATCATGGCCTGGTTACAGTTAACAGACTAACCTGGTTAGTTTGTAATTGTAACACAATAAAAACATAGTAGTAAATGGAACATTTCTGACAGCATGACACTGAGTATTTTAATAACTTTTGTCTGACATGCAGAAATCTAGAGTGCTAGAAAAAGTTCTTATATTGAATCAGGAAATGCAGATTGAAATAATCCTCCTGTTTTGTTCCTTTTTCAGTAGACTCATACATGTACAGGTACTTACTAAATCTGCACTTGTTAATAATTATTACAGGTGCTGTTCGTGTTGAACTTTGTGCCAATCTGATGGAAGGTGGAACTACGCCATCTTTAGGCAGGTGAATTGTATTCTGTGTACAAGCCAGGGTATGAAAATCTTTTAATTTCAACCTCACAGGAAAATGAAGATATGTAATATTGGTCCTTGGTTAGTTGCTCAGTTTGACTATAACTTTACTCAAGGAAGATCAGAACATGCAATGAAATATCTCTGATTGGCATGGGGAAGACCATAAATGACTATGAATGAATGAATGAATGAATGAATGAATGATATCAAACAATGGATTGTTTCCCACCATTATTGCCTCTTGTTTGTGACATACATGTACATGTAATCAACATCTCATATATAAGACTTTGCTTTGTGCAGGAATGTTAAAAGTTATTAAACAGAAATCACCAATTCCAGTATTTGTGATGATAAGACCAAGAGGAGGTGACTTCCTTTACTCTGATGAAGAATTTGAAGTTATGAAGGAGGACATCAAAATACTGAAAGAAGCTGGAGCAGATGGGGTTGTGTTTGGCATCCTTACAAGGTTTGTAAGTGTGCTATATGTATTGTCTCATTACTCTTGCAAATTATGGTACATAAATTAAGAGGATTGCAGAGGCATTTCTTGACTTCTCCCTTCTTCTACATGTAACTTTCTTGTAATGCCATTTAACTCCACTCCTGTCTGCATTTTCTTCAATTCCTGAGGCACTGATCAGGTCTTTTTAAGCTGTTAACGGGGCACAGATTTACTAAAAACAGATTTATCCTTAACTTTATAAAGCTGTACATCAATATTTTCATACTCTATCCATGGAAAGATTTATAGGGTTCCACTTTGTGTAATGTCTGTATTTTTTAACTAATCAGTTCTTCTTCTGTCTTGTTAAGTGAAGGTACAGTGGACATTACACGATGCGAAGAGCTCAAAGGTTGGTATGATTTTTATTAACTTGTCAATGTACATCATTGTATACAGCATTCTCCTCCCTCCCTCAAAACATTTTCCATGAAACGCCAGGAATTACCTACTCTTAATGTGTAGCATCTGAGTTATTTAAATTTACTCTAAATTTCAGATTTAGCAAGTCCTTTGCCAGCAACTTTTCATAGAGGTGCAGATATACATTTTGTTTCAACTTATTATTAAATTAATATGTAAATACAATGTATGCAATTGGTTTACCCACAGCATTCCAGGATTCCATTAGTAGTTGAAATGATTATGTTTGTGCTTTGCAATTTTAAACTTTTATATCTTACTACATGCCACTTGAATAATATTCAATTGCATTTGGTGTTAGATCTTTAAAACACTTTTTTTTTTATCAAGACCACTACAAAATGCCCATTACAGGTATTTAATTCCCCAACTATCAATTTGCTGGTAACAATGAGTTTATTCAACCGGTTGGAGTGAGGCAATGCAAAAGTTAAGTTTGTTTTCCAAAGAGCACAGCACAATAACCTTCTCTGTTCAATCCAGAGCTGCTGGCAGCTTGCTGATCATCAGGTTTCCATGTCAATCACTGATTGTAATCTGAAGTAAAGTATTCTTTTATGCATATCTAGAAAAGTCTAGACATCACTGGGTGATTTAGTTGACATATATGTTAGAACGTTTTGACTAATATGGCTAATTTTTTTCTCAATATTTGCAGCATTTGATATGGTTAAGGATCTTTTCACATCTCTAGAGATTGTTATCAAGTTGGGTTTTGAACGTATTTTGACCAGTGGTCAAGATTCATCGGCACTGGAAGGGCTGCCAACAATAAAACAACTAGTTGAAAAGGTGGGTTAGTGTTAGCTTGCAACAGCATTATGTATCTGTAATTCACTAAGAGTTAGGAAGCTGATTTGAATCATAATCAGTTTGAATATGCTTCTGTCAAATGTTTGCAAAGTGAAACCCAAACACTTTAAAATTCCTACCTACCATTTAACCATTTTCGTTTGTGACACTGAAAGTCTTTGAAGGTCTTTAGTAATCAAGCTAGAGCATAATTTCAGTTGAATCCACCAGGCCAGTTTAAAGTCAGCAATGTGCATGTACCTGAATTTCATTTCAACTACCCCCCCCCCCCAATCCTCCCCCTCAAATTGATTTCTCTTGGATTTTTGGTTTCTCCTGGCCTAAAATCAAAGGTAGAGTTACAAAGTTTGACTACTACAGCTTGATTGCTGTTTTTACAAGAAAAGATTACTTAAAAATCAATGCAGGTGCTTTGTGCCCCCAGGCTAAATAGGGTTGAAGTAAGTTTTAGATTTTTCGCCCATGTTTTTCATATAGGCAAAAGACAGGATTATTGTTGTTCCTGGTAAGTCTTCATTTACTGATGTTATTGTTCAGTTGTCAATATGAATGGAAAAGTTCAATTCCCCACATCACTCCACCCATTAATCCACTATTCCTTATCAGCCATTTTATTAACCAGTTGAGAAAACAAATTATTTTGAGGTGATGATATGTTTGTGGAGCAATCTGGCCGGCCACCAAATTTACTTGTTCTTCTTTTATTTTTATGGAGGCTTTTCTTTTTGTAAAATACCAGTAGTACCGGTAACTAATTATATTAAATAACTTCCATTCAGGTACTTCCTACTACATCTAGTGTTATGCAGGCTAGCTGATTTATGACTATTTTGAAAATTATACAATATTAAATCCCTGATCTTCAAATTTTAAGATCCAAAAGACAATGTAAGTCCTCAGGAGAGGATTCACTTTAATAAGAGTGTTTGCACTTGTGTTATGCTGAATAAATGTTTGGAGGATCAGTTGGACAAGACATAGAACACTTTTTCCTCAGCAGCTGTTTATTTGCACACTTTTTATTCTCTATAATCCATGCCATTTTTAAAACTGTGCTTATACTTGTAAAGATTAGTATATCAAAAAGGTGGCATATTTAGCATAGCACCATAAGGGTTAATTGGCTAGTTTGCACCCTCATGCACTATGATTGTGAACCAAAAAAAAAAAAGACAATTCAAAAGAAAGTGAAGAGTCACCTATTATTTTCTTAGGTGGTGGTATAACAGAACGTAACTTGGAACGTATACTGCAGGAATCTGGTGCTAAGGAATTTCATTGCTCGGCACGGCATTCAATGCCATCTTTAATGGAGTATAAGAATACAAACACTTCTATGGGTGGGACCCTGAGTCCACCTGAGTTTATAACAAAAGTGGCAAGTTATGAGAAAGTGAAAAATCTTGTTTTCGTTGCAAGATCAATCTTACAATTACGATAAGTGTGTAAGCTGGTAACAAGCTGATTTCATCCACAGTATATATGATCGTGAGAGCCAATCTTAACATTAAAAAAATTAATATATATTTATATGGGGTCAGCACTACAGTTATTAAACTGTTATCGACGTGGACCCTGTTGAAAAAATGAATGATACAAGCACTTTACTGGAGAGCTGAGTACATACTTTAATAGTATTATTTAATCCAGACCAATTTACACATTTTCAACTAATAATAAGTAAATATCGAAGAAAACGTACAACTATTTTTAAAGACATGTTTCGGCATGCTTATGCCATCTTCAGTTTAATTATTTATCTATATTGCTAGTATTACGACCTAATAATAAGTACTTGAAACATTGCAAATGAAACCATTTTGCGCATATGGTACATTATGGAGGGGTACTAACTAGTAGTTAGGTTGGCAGACTTGTTATCTAGAGTTCCCAGGTCTAAATGCCTTTTTGCCACTGGCTCCGTTTTCAACTGTGAGCGCTAACCTCTTACTATACATCAGTCATTAGGTGCTCTTATCTATGTTTTATTTGTTCGATTGACATTTAAGTTGAACAACATGAACAATACAAGTCCTCACAAGTTCTTAACTTTAAAACAATCTGTGTACCGCACCGCTTCACCCTCATCACACACCAAAAATGTACTGTTAGAATCATTTCACACGTAGAATTTATGGTTCAAGAGATTTCACACTATTACAGTTCTAATAATTTCAATCATCTAAGTTTACAGCTCCATTCGTTTTACGCACCTAAAATGACAGCTTAAGAGTTTTAACATCTCCAAAAAGAACATTTCAAATCTTTTCACATACCTCAGATCATTTTACACTCTCCTTAAATTATTCATAATAATTCGATTTTAAACACCTATGAATTAAAAACATTTGTAATTAAGATCGTTGCCATGTTACTATCCATCTATAGTATCCATTCGTCTCTGTCTCTTTTTGCACTCATCGAATGAATTGTTTATTCATACAGAAAAAGAAAAAAATCAATTTAAACTGCTATAATTAGTCAAGGGCCTAGCCGACAGGAATTTTAGATTTTTTTTCCACAAATACATGTATGTTATAGATACTACCAAAATATTGAATATTTTAAATAAAACATGTTGAATGTTAATATAATAATTGGATTAGCGAGTATTGTATCTTAAGTTTTTAACGTATTTTAGTTGTGAATATTGTAACCTTTGGGCAATTTATATTTCAAAAGTTTCCTTTTATTTATCTTCTTAAAGTTTTAATTATACACAGACCCACATGCAAGCTGTTAAGTGAAATTTTACCGCGTGTAAATGAAATTGATTGATTGTTCAGTATGAGATGAACACAAGATGGTGTTAAAACTTTACCCCGCACCGCCTGTTAGATCGTTACAGTGTGTCTGTAAACTGAAGGTGAAGTTCTTTGTTGGTTTTTGTACGAAAAATGTGTAAAATAAGCTGTCGATCATTTAGTGGGTAAGTAGTCCTATAAACTGATGAGTACTCTGGCTACTCAATACGCGATTGTTGGTTGATTTTCTAAGCGATACGTGAAACTTCAAAGGTGGTAAAATGTAAACGCTAAAATTTAAAAAACTGCAAGCAAAAGACATGAAAAGGAAATTGAAAACAGAGAAAAACGATAGACAATAAAGTAGTTCTTGCTTGTAGACACCCTACAGTGTATGAAATGTTCTCAAGTATTGTAGTCAGGATCAGGGTGTAAAAATGTTGTTTCCTTCCTAAGAGAGATCATCAATCGTTTTCAGGCAGTAATGTAAAATTCTGCGTCAGGACAGTGGCCCATACAACGGAAGGTTATCACGGATGTACTAGGAGTATTTTTACTCCCCCTTGATGGAACGCTAATCCTGGATGCTGTTAGTGTGATGTGTCTTTCCAAAGAACACCGCACGTGACCTCGGCAGCTCGCTAACCATTAGGAACCGCGGGTCCGCTTTTGCACCCTACGCCCGCTTTAAAAGCCCAATACAATCAGTCAATGCAATCAATACGTGAACTGGTTTGATCACTAACTCTGGCGAGCACTTATCAACCTCAATTTGAAACTGCTCAGATTTTTACTCTGACGCTTACTGTTACTGTTGCGAACTGTCTGTATGTTAGACGGTCGGCGCGCGCCTATGAATTTCCACTGAGACCTTTCCAACTCTGAAAATAGTTCGAACTGACAACTTTCGTCGACTTGATATATACTTTGTATCGGACGTACTAAATCTGCTAATTATTGTAAATCACACACTCCTAATCTCCTCATTTTGGACCACTTTGCCGCCACCAATTATACGTTACGAGGACGTTTGGATGAGCATTAAACGCGAAAATTACATCCAAAAGCGTAATAGAACCTTTTTTATTAGTATTATGTGGGAGAAAGACACTTAATGCCATTCATCTTAGTTCTGCTTTTCAGATGAAAAAACAGGAACAAAAAGGCACTTTTCAAAGTAAATAACGAAATGAAGTCTAAAAAGAGAGAGAGGATTGAAGAAGGATATGCACTTGAGCAAAAAAAATATATTTTCCCCTTTGACATACGGAAAACCTTATACAAGCGTAATACAAAGTAATCTTATCGCTTCAGTTAAAAAAATTAAGTCTATCAGTAGTTAGAAACGTGTCAGCTGTTTTAGGAATACCACTCAGGCCTCAATTGTTCGGTGGCTGGACAACGCTATCCACCGGATAAATCGCGGATGCAGAAATGTTCCGAAAATGTTTTTCATCTTTCTCTTGCGTCAGACTTGGTCCACCGGATCGTACTACATCTTAGTTGTTTCAAAATACGTTATTTTCCAATTGCTATATAGTCATAAATTAGGGTTAACGTCATCTAGCGTGCTTTGTTGCGTCAATCTTGACCCCTGAGGCATTTCAGTAAAACGTCTGAAAAAAAAAGTGGAAGGAAATATAACTGAATTTATGGCCGTACGTACTTTCTGTGGTTTTACTTTGAACGTAGCTAAAAGTTAGTGTGAACTGCGAATGATTTTTTTTTAAGATATGTGAAGAGATAAGGAACGGTACAATGTACATGCAACCAGAAAGAACTTTGTTATTGAATAAGAGTTTACAAGTGCTTCTGTAAGTTTTTCCCTTTGTAATAAAGGTCTTGTTATACTGACGTTATCTTTACCTATACAATTACGAAGTGATTAATTTCAAGTTCAAAAGGTACTGCAAATTGGTCAGTAAAAAAAATAAGGTATGTTTTTCTTATCTCAAATCAGACAACTGCGAAGTTTACAAAATCGTTTTGTTTTGACTGACATTGAAAGATTCAAGTCTTTCGACCTCACTATTTACTTGAGATTTTATCGCGCTCTAATTAGAAAAATTGTTCAGCGCCAGCTTTCGGTCATATTGAATTGCTGAATTTCTTATGGCGTTATTTGTAAACCGCTTTGGAATCGAAGCACAAAGAGAAACAATAGTATTATAACAATACGGTTTACATGCAAATGACTTCAATTGACTCTGTTTACGCGCCTGATTGATTGCAAAGTCTTATTAAATTTTAATGACAAGCAGCTACGTTTACAACAGCATGCAGGCACTTGAGGAGCACGACAGCCGAGACTCGACAGGCTTTTGTCTGATAAAAAAAGTCTCTGAGCAATCACTGTTATCTTTGACACGTGATTACATTTTCGATATATTCGTGAGGACAGAGAAGTTCCAAATCAGTTTCGTTACTTTGTACATCCGCTCGTAGGTAGTCAACACAAAGGGTATTTGCAAGTGACCACAAAAGGTTAACAACAGTGAAGGAACAACAGCGACTGAGACGGCTCTTTTATTAACAGTACAAGCGATGACCAACGAACGTCTGCCTTGTGACACAGATGTAAGGTATGGATCATATGGAACTCGTTTCTCTTTGCCAGACGCTGATAAAGGCCTAGTAAAACCAGCTGTTGTATATGGCGTGGTCGGCCAAAACCGAGTTATAATGGAAAAGACGCCGAAGAATGACAAATCGCCGTCAGCAGTAGAGCGAATATTGGAATCGTTAAAGTTATCACCCAAATGGAGACGCAGCTCAACAGGAAACGAAATAATGGATATGGAAAACCGCATTCCAACCAAGACAACCAACGCTAATAGTCGGTCAACAAGCGAACACTTATCGCTTGATAAGCGTAAACACGCAACAATATCAACATCGAGTTCCGACTGCTGTCCCGAAACAGAAACTTATGATTCTTTCTCTGATTCCACGTACTCGCAAAGCTCGGAGGCATCGGTCAGTTCTGCCGACCGGAGATCGCTAAATACAACCTCAACGGATTCGGACAACAACCGAATATTTCACCAAGGGATTTCGCCTAGGAGTCGGTCCATCGGTGACAATGATGCTTTAGATGTGGACGAAGGATTATTGAGGAGAGTTTTAATGTTAATGAAAGTTGTACTTTATTTGAGACACAGTTTTCCTCTGAACTTGATCCGCAGAAGAAAGGTTTATCCAGCTGAGAGTGCTAGAAATCATCTTTCACCGCGTAACAGTCCTAGCTTGAGTTCCAGTTCAATGGACTCTCGGGACTCTAGTGAATTGAGCGGCAAGAGCCCGCGGACTCGAAAACACATCTCTTTCAGCCCTAAGACATTACTGTTTTCCGCCATTACGGAGAAGGCCTTTGCGGAAGCCAAAGCTATTCTAGACGAACAAGATCTAGACGTGAATTCTCAAACACCCAACGGGCAGTCTTTGCTTCACATCGCTGCAGCAAATGCGGATTTAAAATGCATTCAGCTTCTTTTACAATACGGTGCGGACGTGAATGTGAAAGACTCTAATGGTTGGACGCCTCTGCACGCGGCCGTCCGACGCGGAAACTGGAAAAGTGCGATTCTTATGATCGAGGCAGGTGCAGATTTCGGAGAATACGCTCAGACAAGAATTCAGGAATATAATGAAGTGCTTCAAATGTCCTCCACGTTTTATCGTTCAGTGGAGATATTTGTTTAACCAAGTGGTTCACTTTCTTTATAAAGGCAATTTATTATGTACATTTTTATGTATTTTATACCAGAGTGACAAATTCTGAATAATCACCCGAGTAATATTGCATACCATAAAAACTGTCTCACTCGATATATGGATTATATATTCACTATTGAATAAAAGAATAATTTAATAATTTAACTCAAATTTCGTTTTGTCCAGTTTTGTTTTGGATTGTTTGCCTTGGTTCGTATTGCAAGCGCGCTCACAAGAAGTCCGTAACCTACTTATGGACTTACCTAAAAGTAGTTATACTGCACGTATTACTAATCCCTAGGTCAAATACGATCACGATCGAATGTGTTCTCCTGAAAACTATTACGACAATGCAAAATATTTAAAGTGGAGTGCATTCGCAACGAAGGGTTTTACCATTCAGACTTGGAGTATTGTCAGAATTGTATTTAAAAATGCTTTTTCCGTGGCATTTCTAAAAGCAGTTTTGAAGTAATTGGAGATCTTTTAGCTTTCAGAACTTTAACTCTGATACCCAGAGGAAAGTAAAAGGGAAATTTGGTAATTATTACCCAATGTTAGCTGATATTGTACGGGTGGTCTTGCGAACTCGGAGAACATGATTCGTTCTACTTTATAATCTGAAGTTGAGTAGACTTCAGCTCAGTTATGCCAGGCTCAACAAGGTTACCCCGGTTACTTTAGTTGAAAAGAAGGGAAGAAATTTGTAGGACTGCTTGGCAAGCATAGTATCGTGCAACATTAATTTCACCGGATTATGTCCTATGCTTGAATGAACAAGAATTCGAAGTAGGTCAGTTTACAAGTGCCCTGGTTATTAGCACCCATTCAAAACGAAGTCTTGCGTTAATGGACCTGTTAAATGTTAAAAAATTAGTTTATCGATAAGCTCATTTGCAGCTTCCCATGTCTTGAAACTGAAAAGAATTCCAGGCTGTGGACTTCAGAAGAGAGGCCAGTTGTTTTGTACTTATCCTGTCTTAAATCGGGCTCTAATCTTTCTATCCATAAGTTGAGGTAAAATAAGTCGGCTTTAAATAGGCGTAACATGTTGGTATATTAGTCTGTGGCTTCCAAAAACCACACGTAGCCACGATATCATTTACCTAAGGTGCAGCTTCTGGAGTTAATGTGTTATCTGATCAAGTGCAAATCCCTATGGCTTTAAATGTCCATTTAAAATTACTCTATACAACGCATGGTGGAGAGGGGGCTTCAGGACACGGAACCCTTGCGTCATTATCACCGTCGCTGACGTCATCTTGTTCCCAGTTCTCCCAATGGTTAAGGGTTACTCGGGCTCTAGAAATGAGTCCAGGCTCGCCTCCGTTGAAATCAAACAGCGGTCGTTGGGTTACTTTATTTCGCGCCTGTTCCCCGTCTAAACTGTAACTCGGGAGAGGAGAGACGGTCTCTCCTCTCTCGCTCTAGAGGTTGGGAAGATGAGAGACCCTGGGAACGAGGTTGCCTAAACTGCTGCTGTACATGTTAAATGGAATTACTTATCTGAACTTTGAGAAATTCGTCCTAATCTTTATTTGGGTGTCTAAAAGAGAGGGTAGGGTTAGGGCATACTGCGCGAGGTTTTGTTTTTAAACCAGTTGCAAAGCTAAGCAAACCCGTAGCAACCAAGTCTCTTGACATTCAGCCGAAACAGACCCATTACTGTAATTCGATCTTGATTGCTTTCGATGCTGTTCGTAGTCACGAATGAAAAGCAGGAAGTCGTAAAGATTCGCGATATTTTTCAACACGCTTTTCTGACAAAAATTTGCATGTTAACTTTTGGCAGTGGAAGAAGCGAACGCTATTTTTTTTCCTGTTGAACTTATCTGGAAAAGGATGCCATTTTCAGACCGGGTAAAACAGTTTACTTCTGGAAAGCGAAACGCTAATTCAGTAAGTTGTACGTTGTAAATCTACTTTTATCTCCATTTTCTAGTCATTCCTCTGAAGCTGGCATTTACACCTAAATCCATATATTTAAACGGACAGCTATACACTTCAAAGCCGTAAAACGTGTTTTTTAGCTGTGTAAACTTTTTGTGGCGTATAGTTTTCTAGTAGTGATGTAAACCCCGAGAAAGTGTCCATTTAAATCATCCCAAAGCTTTTTATCCCTGTATTCGCAAATCTAAGTCACATGCCCGCGTCACTGATGACCTCATGTAGTGCGTAGAGGATTACGTAGTTTTGTCTAAATCTTCGCTACTTACACACGTGGACACCTTGCTGATGACGTCTTGTAGTGTGTATAGAATGACGTAGTTCCGGTAACTGACATCATCCGTAATGAAAAGGGTCCGCTGTAAATAATCAAGAACTCAAATTGATATGAATTCAATGCGATGATATGCTCATTTTCTTTGCTTTATATGTTCTTCTGTTTTGATTTATGTAGCTTTACGCTCTCTAGGTGTTTACGATCAGTCTGACTGTTTCTAGTGCATTGAAGAGAAAGGCGTGGGTAGTCTTTCCATTGATAGTCAATGAGATGTCGAAAGACCAATAGCAACTGATGTTTGTTGACATCATTTTATTTCGTTTTGAATTATTGAAGTTCGTTTTAATGGAAGCCGGACGACCTGGTTATTTAGCGGTTTGGAATATTTTTTTTATTAACCATTGGCATCTTTTCAAACGATCGTGGAATCACTTTTTCTTCGATTCGACAGCAGATTTTCAACTGACCTGCCAACTTCTTGTCTGTATTGCACAGGAATGTGCTGTATATACATTTGACTGGTTATGTAAATGAACTTTCTATGACTTGATTTATCGTTTCGATGAGTGACATACGCTCTCCATTAATTTTTTTCCTCTGTTTCAAGTAATCTGTTGTAAGAAAAACATTGACTTTGAATAGAGTATTTCTGACATCCGACATTTCCAACTGAGAAAAGCTCTTTTCTTTGATTTTTCTTGTGGTTATATTAGTTAAATTTGAACTTTGTATCTGGGAAAGTTGAGAACCTTTCTTGAAGAGGTAAAGGATATATTTTCTGTGTTATTCTAGACCGATAGGAAGACATTGACGTCGAAGATTTCGAAGATTCTATTGCTTCCGTTATATATCCGTTTATTAGATACAGTCATCTGAATACAAGTTGGATTTATATTCTCCGAGACCATCGACTGCTGATAGGTAGACTGAGTTAACTTTCCATTTAAGATCACTATGAAGAGAAAATTACACAATCCGCTTTTTGAGATTTTAGGAAACTTTCTCCATTCAGTTCTTGTGACACATTCACCGAATCGTCCAATGAGATAACAGCGAGCAGACAAAGCAGTTTTGACAATGAACTGAAAATTATTCTGTTTCGTTTCGATACTGTTTATGTCAAGAATCAAAAGCGGGAAGTCGAAAGGTTTCCAGATATTTCTAAGGGACATATGCAACGTAAGTCTAAATCTTTCCTGATTTCATTTCAAGACCCAACATGTGAAAGCCAGTGGAGTAAGTTGAATTAATTCTTCATTCTTGAGTCAGTCTATACATTTTCATATCGCCAGGTTTCGTTTTATATAGCGTGTGTTGTATTCGTGAATGCTTTCGTAATCTTGTACTCAGTACTTCAAGTGAATGGGTTGTATATTATATGTGTATTATGGACTCCAGTTTACATATGCTACAGATACTTAATATGATGTGTTAAACCTTTGTCGTGAGTGTGAAACAGTCATTACTCTGCTTATGCATACCGAGGGTTGTCTCGAATATTTGTGAGCCTCTCATGTTATCACTGTTCTGATCAAATAGCGATTTATGCTTTTATAATTCTCTTCCAATCGGCGCAACTTTGTAGAAATTTGCGGCCAATATTAATATAGATATGTTTCCAAGCTTTTCTAGCTTACTAGTTTCGTAGGTGTTGCAGTACTGAAAACAGTCATTTGTTTAAAAATTTCATATTCTCTTTATTGTTATTTACAATCTTCAAAATTACTTTAAAAAATCAGTTAAAAGTATAATATTAATTTACAAAGTGAATTGCTCTCACAGAGAGTATCATTTTTAAACGAGTTATAAATATTTCAGCCCTTTTTTGTTTCAGATGCATAAACTCTTATGTTTTTCCGAAACTAATATTTCGATGTGTATAATAAATAGGAACATAATTTCGCTCGGTACTCCCAGAATACACTCATCAAGACATAAATAGCCGTTAGATTCCAATCACACATGTGGACAGCTCACTGATGACGTCTTGTAGTGTGTATAGGATGACGTAGTTCCGGTAAATCTTCACTACATCATCTGTAATGACAAGGGTCTGTGAATATGTAAGAACTCGAATTAAAATGAATTCAGTGCAATGATATATTCAGCGGGTTCGCGAGCTTGACCCTATTAATCACGTGCTACGCCAATCTCGATCTCAGAAACAGCTCAGGATGGTGTAAGAAAAAAAAAACAGAAAGAAAAAGGAAGAAAATACTGGGTAAGCGATTATTGAAAACAGTGGCAGCAATAGGAATATTTTTGTTTTGTTATGGCATAATACATGTCTTTTCTCTATTCGTTACATACTGAGTGGACATGCTATGGAACGTAGGTGAAGTAAAGCACGCTCCTGTTCCGGAATTCAGCGTAATCCTTACCAGCAATTTTTTCTTGACAAGTATTTCGAGGTATTCACGAGTGTAATGATTCAGTTGTCCCTCCGTCAAAACTGCTTGGCCCTCGGGTAAAGGGAATTTCCTCCTCAGTAACTGAAATTCAACCAGTAAACTTCATCAAAATGGTCACCTTTATGCCTGAGAGTTTAGTCACAACAAGGACAAAGACAACAACGATTTGGTCAGAGCCCGATTTCGAATTCGTAGGCAATAAACCAGTTTGCCATTTCTGCAAATTCTGCAGTATGGGGGAATCTTGACCGAGGTCGTGAGTACAGACCGAGGTGAAGATTTTCCCATACAGACCGACTTAGCTCGGTTAATAAGATGTTTATTATATGGCGAAGGGAAAACTTTAATTCGTTTAATGTAACTGCTTTGCTGACATTTTGCTGGCAAACGGAGACGAGCTTAGCTTTGCTCGTCCTCTTTACTTTATTTGTCATCAGGCTTTTGGGCACTTCCATAACTTAATGTGAAGAAAATAAAAGAAAACGGAGAACATTTTTGTATTTTGCTTTGCCACTTTTTCACCGCAAACTGAAACCGGTCTAGATGCCAGTTTAGATGTGAAAATCTAGACCGCGGTCAACATCGATTTCAGCCAATCAAATTCGTGAATTCGGTAGTTCCCAGTCCTTGTGAGACAGCCATATAATAAAGTTTATTATATGCCTAGCTTCGTGAGCGGGCAAGAAAGATGAACCGAAACTCGCGCTGTGATTGGCTACCCGAGCGGGCAAGATGGAGCTATCTTGCCCGCTCGGGATACGG
>OMLO01000348.1_pt1 | contig 28781 bp, 14 predicted proteins | sample 1674811 | NCBI WGS metagenome assembly OMLO01 (sample SAMN06265003, study PRJEB25207) | coral metagenome | isolation source: Coral host | place: Mexico:La Bocana,Puerto Morelos, Mexico | collected 2008-11-13
CCTAGCCGCTTCATGCTACAGAAACCGGGGATAAGCTCCGGCAGCTATGGTCCTCTAGGATCGAAAGGCTTCATTTTATGTCTTTTGTACATGCATGTGTGTTTTTTTAATGCTTTATTCATACACACAAGTACAAATTCGTTTTGGGCCACTTGGACATATGTTTGAAAAGGATCAGCTCTTTGCCCCTAAGAACTTCAGTTTGTCTAAGTTACTAATTCTCTATGTTAAATTCAGTCACAGAATTTAAGCCGTTATTAAAATAAGCTTACAATCCTAATAGTTTCTGCTTCTACGTCTATACAGTGTAAAAAAAATGCTATCAAATTGGACTAAATGTAACTATTAAAATACATGTAGTTATAAAACCAAGCTTAGCTTACAAGTGAATAGTCCACTAACTTGTCTGGACTAATTCTTCTAATTATAACGCAGGGGTTATTCATTAGTCTTAAGGTTTTGTCTTTTATTTCGGGGCTTGAACATTTGGCATACCTTCTAAAACAAGTCTCTCTTTTTCTTCTTTGGAAACTTCAGCTTGGGGCTCCTCTGTCTCCGCGGTATCGTTCTTTTTGGGTGCCTCTTTCATTTCTACGTCTTGTTTAGCCATTTTTAGTTAGTTATCAACACGAAAAGATAATTTATCTTTTAATTTTCTTTTATCTAAAGCACGTTCTCATGCGACGTCCGCCATGACATTGCACAGGAAATTGCGCATACTCATATAGCGAAGGCCGCTGACGGCTCAAGCAAAGATGGCGGCGATGTTGTTGTGTTTTGCGCACTAAGTGACGTATGGTTTATCTGGTTTCAACTCGGTTTATCATGTATTCTGAAGTGACTGAAATTCTTCCCGGCTTGGGTAAGATATATTGCATCGTTTCTAAAAGCAATGTGTTTTGTATTTACCGCAGTTTCAAGATTTCTTTTTCGGCGACCTCAAAAATAGGCCACTGCTAATTTAGCCTATTTGCTGAATGTCCCTAAACTCCTGGGATAATTTTGGTCTTCACGGTCACTCTAGATGCTGATCGATTAATCAGTGACTGCCAACTTGGTGCAATCTCCTTTGTATCTCAATTTGATTACTTGTCAACAGGCTCCCTAAAGTACCGGGGTATTCAATCGATAGAAACCCCTGATCGGAAATTCAATCGATTAATCGATATCAATCGATAAAATTAGTTAATTGGTATCGGCCAATCGATGACCAATCGATAACCACACAAAAACCGTTCATCGATTGCCATCGATTGGCTCAGCAACCTCAAACAGACTTTACACCTGCTATTTTTAGGAAGCCCTGGGGACGAAATTGGTAAAGCAAATTTCAAACCAGTCTTCTCAATGCAAAGAATATACCCCGTTGCACATGTAATTGAATTACCCACTTGCTAGTTATTGCCTTTCCGTATCATAATGTCTATGCAAGATGTCTGGGTAGAGGCTTTGAATATAATGTGCATCATTATTTTGCAACAAATCGTGCTGCTGTTGTTGGCAATTTCATTGTTTGTAAAAGTAGAACTTCTATTACCAGAATTTTTCTGTCAAGGCACGATGCGACCACTTTACGATTTTTGAAGTCTATAGATGGGCTGATGGAACAAACTTTTAATTTGTCAAAAAAAGAAAACGGATTCCTGTGGACAGGTGTTAACGTTAAAGAGAAAGAAGAGATTATTGTTCTCCTGTTAACATTAACTCTTTCATAATTGGGGGTTTTCGAAAAAAAACCCGCATTTTTTAGACGTTTTTGACCTTTTCTGGTCTATTATAAGCTAAAATAGCTCCAAATCACTCAAAACAGCCCTTGAAACGCAAAATATGAGCATGTTTTCCACCAGAATCATGTTTAACAACTTTTTCGCTTGTGCATGTGCACCAGTCAAAGTTTGGATGACAAACCATCCTACCACTTTAGGCTTTTCGTTCTTTCTTGTTTTTTTGTCACTTTCCCTTTTTCTCTTCTCCCTTTCTTTTTGCTGCAGTTTTTGGCCTTCTACCAGGCTTCTTTCCGTTAGAAGAATTTCCGAGAAAGCATAAATGATACAAGAGCTACTTACCATGCACAAGCAAAGGGTAGAAACGGGGAGATTTTCCTCCAAGTTTTTTGCTAAAATTTTGAAGCGTTTTGGTGCATATTTCAAACTCCATCAATCTAATCACACTGGTTTAGGTATCGTTGGAAAGGTCTTGTTCTGCTCCACAGTTTGAGCATAGATGTCGCCTTTCTGGGTAATAGTTGATGACGTCTCAAGCGGGACAAATACCCGGATCCTTTATGGCCCTTGAAACGCAATTTATGCTTCAGGTGTGAAAGGGTTAAAATGAAAGTGAAAGGCTTAAAATGAAATATGTAATGTAAATGTGAAATGTAAATGTGAAATGTAAATGTGTAAATAATTACAGTACTGTAATTATTACTGCCTACAAAGTTGTGTTTTTATTTGTCTATATCTTTTCCGTCCAACTGCAACCAATTGATACCAATTTATATATAATATAGATTGGTATTGATAATTGATACCAATCGATAACCACACAAATCTTCGCCTTCAATAATCTTCAATCATCAATCAATGTCAATTGATTAATTGATATTGATTGATATTGATTGTCATTGATTATTGATTGTATCGATTGGATATCCTGGGTAAAGTGTAGGCCTCTATCTCCCACATCATTTACATGTATTAGTTGTATTTTTTATTTTTTTATTTTTCCATTTAAATTTTGTTTATTTAATCATACACTGATGCCACGAATTAAATGACTTTGTAAGGGTTATTTATTAGGCACTTCTGTAGATATGGTGGCTGTCAACTCCTGTAATTCTCCCAGGGATTTTATATAGGTGATCCATTACCGCTCAAACTGGGAGTCAACAGAGATGGTATTCTTGCTTTCTTCATTAGAGAAAAATGTACAGTGTATGGAGTGGGTTAAAAGAGAGGAGGGAGGGTGATAGCTTGCTAAAATCTCTTTAAATAAACAAAATAAGCACATACACTACTAGTAAGATATCGTGGGAGTTAGGTAACACGAATATTATGTTTAAACCTGGAGATTTAAAAAGCAATCTATAGAGTTTTAGTTGTGCTGCAGATTATTAAAATAATATGCAAATGAAGCCCTTCCATCATCCATAAACTTTTTGGAGTAATTCTGCTGACCAAAAGATAAAGCTCCCGAAATCACTTCATTACTCATTTGGCTTTTAGTGTAACTACTCGGGTGATTAAAATATGCACGCTTTCATTGAATGAGAATGCCATCATACTTCACTATACTCGTCTCAAAATGGCTGCCTCACGCTTTGTTGATGTCTCTGAACAAGAAATTAATATAATGAAAGAAAATGCTATTCTGAGAAACACAAAATATGCAACAAAGTTTGGAGTGACACTTTTGAAAGGTTAGCTGTGAAAAGTGCGCTAGATATAACATAAAAAAATTTTAAATTTCTATGTAAATATCGCTCATGTTGATATGCGTAGGTAAATCAGAGCAACTGAAAAATTTTTGCAATACTTTATTTTGTTACTTTATGTATCTAAAAGAATGGTTTCAACAACAAAACTGGCTTTTTCTCACAGGCAGAACATTTTAAAATGTGTGAAAACACTTGCCGTTTTGATCATGGGATGTATTAAACCATGTGATCTATGCGACTTGCGTGTAGTTGTACATTGATGCGTGACAATGGCAAATAACCTTTAACATTTTTTGGTCAATCCATGGTTTAGGGATTGTGAGTAATTATACTAAAACAATTGTTACTTGCCTCGGGCTCCTGAATATTGGCAAATATTTCCCTTGACTTTGTCTTCACCAATACTCACTCTGCCTTTGGCAAATAATTGTTAAATATTGCAAGCACATGGAAACTTGTTTTGTTTTCTTTGTGGGTATAGTTCATTTGACATTTTGATTAAGATTCCAATCTTAAATCAACAGTGCAAATAAGACCAAATGTTGGCTTTTGTAATACGCATTGGTGAAGTTGCTGGAAGATGCTATTGCAGATTTCCTCACTGAGGTTTACTAAAAATTGACAAGAGGCAATTTGCTCTACACATTGGTGAGACTCAGTAGTACTGGAGGTTGTGTTCCTGAAATTGAATTTGGGAAATCAAAGCAAACAGTTTCATCTAGGCCACTGTATCATTTGTCAAAAAAGACTCGCATAAAGAACACTGTGGTTTTGCAAGTCTCTAAAAAGCTCATGATTATGACAAATTATACCTCTCAAGCATGGATGTGGAATACACCATGAGAAAATCCTAAACATGAGGACAAACTCTTCATGTTATACAAATAACAGTGAAGAAACTTAAGTCACAGTGGAAGACGAATCTCACATAGTTGAATGAGGAGAACTAGCTAGAACTTCACAAGCCGAAATCTGAAAAATTTTATCCATGGACAAAACATTTTGCTTTTGTTCAAGCTGATACACTTTGACACTTGAACAATGAGCTATCATATTGCAAAGTCACACATTAGGTCTCACAAAGAGCATAATATGTCTACAAAAAAGGGGTTTGCGGTACAATTGTGCGGTGAAATTAACTGAAATTGAACTCCTCTGTTCCCTGTGTTATAACCACACTAAAAGTCAGCATCTGAGAAGCTAGTAGTTTAAAGGACTATATGTTGCACATTTGTTATCTAATTTCCATATTTGCTAGTACTCATTTCAAGTTTGGAATTGATAAGAACATGGTTATTGAGGTTACTTGACATTGCTGTTTCGCATAATTGATCTCAAATTGCATCTGAGGGTTTACATGCTGTGTGTTTGTAGCAATAACTATTTCTCTGAAGATCTTCTGCGGCTACCCTGTAAGCAGAGTCGCTTCAATCTTATTCGCATTCGATCTAATGGTGCTGAGTCACATAAATCAGACTACACTTTCATCTTCAGATGAGAAGAAAATACTTATGTTTGGCAAGAAAATGATCAGTTGACGATAATGGCTCAATTGAGAATGAGTAATCTGAGCAATACAGTTCATGTAGTGGAGGTTTGCCAAATCTTGTACCTTATGTAGTATAAACAAAAAGTCATTCTTTTTATAGGACTGCTGGTAAGTTATGTAGTAACATGTATCGACCAGAATAACTCGTAAGCCACACATGTCAATCATCCTCTATTGGGAAATCAATGGGTTTGCTCATAGAGCATTTTCATGATAATATTTGTTGTGGTCACCGTTTAGCAATCTAGTCTTGAAATTCTATAGATATAGCTTAGTATAGTTATCATAAGCTTACTGTCAAAGTGATATAATCAGAATGTTCCATTATAATATTCACCTCTGGCATTTTTGATTTTCTCCCACAAAGGTCTTGGCCCCCAATTAAATGGCTCTGAAGATATTAAAACGGATCTTTTTCAAGAGGAAGATCCCCTTTTGGTGGAAAAAGCAATGCTGCCTGTAAGTGAGCAGAGCTGAAGGCTCTGCACTAAACGAAAATTGCAAAGCAAATAACATGGCCTTATTACCTTCTTTGTTATGTCCTGTCTCCTTGTTTGAGTTAATACGTACTGAGTACATTTTAACTGAATGGTAATTACCCATTCCTTCCACTCTATTATGTCTGAAGGTTCACCTTAGTTCCGTATGTTTCTTTAATAGTTATGATATTATGTGACCTGCCCTTGTTAATGTAACAAAGTTTGGGTTGATTATTGCTTGTTTGTCAACAGACTGGTGTGTTTGCTGTTCATGTTTATGGCTGTGAAAACCTGGATTTAAACTTTCCTCCTGAACTCTTCGGATTTTATGTTGAAATAACAGTTGGCTCAATGACAAAATGTACATCAACACAGTCACCCTTCAAAAATGGCCGTGTTGTGTGGGATGAGATCAAGAATTTCTCTCTCACTGTAAGTAAATACCGGTAGACTGATGTGAGGTTAAGCATTAGTTTATGTGTTAATTATATTTAATTTCACCTGTATTTATTTAATTATGTCTATGACTTTGGAGGCGTTGAGAAGGAGTACACAACTGCTTCTACCACCTTCCTTCAGCTAGGCAACTTGTTTCATAGATTTGGCTTGTAATCTTCTCTGTCCAAAGACAAGCCACTTCCCACACAATCATATGCCCTTTCTTGGTTTTGTGTTTTTTGATGGGCATTTTTCTTTCATGCCACCTACCTTCTTTTCATTACCAACCAGTCTCTGCACATCAATGCCTTTAAAATCCTCTCATTCACTGTTGTTGCCTGCCTAATATCAACTAAGTTGAAAATGTAAATTGGCCACTTCAACGAGTTATGGCTCGAAATGGCTTTATAACTCGTTACCAATTGTTACCCCCACCAACGCAGCACCACAGTTTCTTTAGAAACTTTCACCCTTTATTCATTTATGGCTTTATATAGCTCATTTTGGTTTTTAGGTCAGCACATGTCACACTCGGAACGTCATTGTCTGAGTTACAAGGACTTAGATATCTCTTATCAGCAGTAGTTTTATGACACTGTATTAACATTGTATGGTTGTGTCAGTGAGGAACATTATACACCAGAATTGTTTTCTACCCCAATGCCCATGGAGACTTCTTTCTCTCTTTAATCTGGCTTTCACTACAAGGACTTACAAATGGAAGCCAGTGAAGTTCAAGCGTCCATCCTTTCAGAGGACACCAAACGTAACTACTGTTTCATCTGGTGTCTGTACAATAAGTTCACCAGATGTTACTGCCACCCCTTCTTGCAACACCAGAGACTTTGTCATGTTTTATCATGCTGGCTGGTTTCTCCATTAACTCCCACGAGACATAATCCTGCACTCCATAATCTGAGCTTGTTCAATTCTTCTGCCGTTGATGAAATCAAGGTCAGCTTACACTTAAAGGCCTGGAAAAAACGAAATGCCATATTCTCTTACACAAGTTACCTATCACACCAGACATGCTTTTATATTTTTGCTTTTATATATGTGCACAACATTTGCTTTCCAGTGTGGCATACCAGAAGAGTTAATTTAAATGCAAGGCAACTGGAAATTGGATGCATATCTCTTGTACTTGTTGATCCTGTTAGCTGGCAAACTCATTGGCTTTTGCCTTTTGGCTTATTACAGTGGTTACCATTACCAACTCCCTTTTTATCCCCCCTCTATGACTGCGACCTCTTTAATTCCTCTTGTTTGGGACTTTTGGCTTGGGGGTCTTGGTCGCGGTCTTCTCTGCACCACCCCAATATAGAGTTACAAACAAGAGTCTGCCTATCAGTGTTGTCTTCACCTTCAGGGACAGGGTAGGGGGACAATTAAAGTGTAATTCGATATAAACAGAGAACCAATATATAATCATAACATTTGATGGCAAAAGCATAGAGACATTTTGAAAGTCAAAATAATGGAATTGTTTTGTCCCTCTGTATTTCTATTGAGTTTAAGTGGATATAAGGTGTGGTTCAACAGTATAATTTGAAGAATAAAAAAACTGTAAATTTAAACACAGTAGGATCTTATTTGTTAATAATGTGTTTTTATTTCAGATTTCTCCTAAAATCACTAGCTCAATAAACAAAGTTACATTTGCTGTTGTGGGATTTGACAAACTTCAGCCAAAAACAAAGCACAAACTGCTTGGCAAAACTGAGTTCCACTTGCACAAGTTAGCTAAGGTGTGTCACTGACTTAAATTGCGTTATAGAATAGAATAATAATGATAACGTAACCATAGCGGTAACAGTAACAGTAACAATAGCAATAAAAAAAAAATTCTACAGCATCCTTTATAATGTTATAAAAACCTGTTTTAAACAAGCAACATAATGTTGTTATTAAACTTTTAAGCTCTTCTTAGTATTCTGTTACCAGTACAGTGCAGGAACCAAATGACTATAACCTACAGAAAAAAATTAATTCTATTCTAGATAGTCATTTTTGTGTTACGGTGACTTTAATTTTCAGAAACAATGGTCTATGGAGACATTTCAGCTTCTGAACAGAAAGAAGCAGGTATGTGTTAGAGTAACATAAAAGCTTCTAAGGGAGTCATGACAGTATTTTGATTCAATCTTGACATGTTATGTACACTATCAAGTTAATAAATGTACAGTGACTAAATAAGCAGATTGAGGCTGCCTTAATGTTCTCTTCATTGCAGCATACTGGAGATCTCCAGCTGGAGATTGCTTTTGCATATGGTGTATATGGTTATGGCTTGTGCGATCAGGTATTATTCAATATGTAATATATAGAAATGTAAACTCTACGTCAAACTTGATCTTCTGCGAGTTCTTGGGTCGACAAAATCACAAACTGCCTCTGGCTTCACTTCACTGGCTAGAGACAAGAATGGATCAAATAACACGGAATCAAAACTCATAAACACTCGACATTTTCATCTTCCATGTGCTTTTTTATTCTCGTCACATCCCATAATTTTTACACGTTTTTAGTCCCCGTGCCGCGGTGCGCCTGGGACGTTGAAACGGTCACGCAACAGTCAGCTCAAAAATGTCACTAGTCAATTCGGTCATCTCTCCAAAGAATCAACTGCCCTTGTAAAAGCTGGGCTGAGTTGTTTGAAAGCCGGTTAATGTTAACCAAGTGAGTGATTAAATTTTCTTGTACAAAAATGTTTTTCACTACTGACATGTATGTTTTCAGTATTTTGAATTTTTTTTTAAAGAATACTAGTGAGCACTACTTCAGAAACAGATCTTGTCAACTTGTTATATTTTCTCCGACCAGAATCCTGCGAATGTGCAATGTTTAAACATTGCACTTTCGCAGGATTTTAGGTGTTTTTTGCTGTTCTCACCCTGGTTTGAACGTGATTTGTACTCTAAAGAATAGGTATAAAATAAGTTCCTTTATGTATCTTGTTCAAACTCCCTGATGAAGTCTGTATGATCAGACTAAACTGGTCGGAGAAAATAAAACAAGTTGACAAGATCTGTTGCTGAAGTGCTGCTCACTAGTATTCTTTAAAAAAATTAAAAAGAAAAAAACGAAAAAAAAAAAACTGAAGGACATAATGTGGACAGAAAAATTCGCTAAAAAGCTTACAAAACTGAAATCAAAATCCTTTTTAATCCTAAGTTAGCTTAATTGTGATTTGAACAACGTGGTCCTGGTGTTCAGTAATGGGTAAACTTCATTACCAACACTGCGACAGCAACTAATCATGGTATAATGACAAGGTCAAACTTTATGAAAAAGTGTGCGTTATTTTAGTTTTAATGGTTTCTTTGTGATAAATCTATTTATATCCAGATACATGTGCATTTTTAGCAAATAATCTAATTGTTTTAATATAAATCTACTAGTCATTCAAAGCTTGATCTTAATCCTCTTCATAAACACTGCAAAACACCAAGAAGTGGCCGTAATTTTGTTAACAATGGCACACTGCTATGCTACTCACTATCTATCACCGATCAGAGAGCAGCATTTGCAATAGAATGCTAGTAGATAGATAGATAGAAAACAGAAACCTAGACTCGGCCTACCTTGCAGGTTGCCCAAGTAACTATGTAGATATTGCAGTTCTGAAATGATATTCAGTTCAGATTTACTTGTTAAGTTTGATGTCCTCCGCATAATGTAGGTAGATCTTTACCTTAAGATTTTTAAGTTATAGTTACTTAATATCTTTTAGCTGGGAAGCCATCAGCCACCTAGATACTATGTACAACAAAGTGCATTTCCACACATGGAATTGAGCCCCAGCACATCTGGGAACAGTTCAGGGTAGAGTACACAGAGAAGATAACACTTTACTCAGTTGAAAATGTAGAGTAGATAACAAGTGCAGTTCTGAGAACAGAAATTAGAGAGTTTTTTTTATTATCATTGCTTTAAGCGTGGCTTAAAGGCTGGCTCTCACTAACATACCATTAGTTAGTATGGTTACTACCAAGTTTGTTAGGAAATTATCATAACTGAAGGTACTACCGGTAATTATCAAGAGGGGGACGTAAGGGGGGTCTGAAAACCGCAAAACCACACAGAAATACGCCAAAAAACCGTAAAGCGCATCGGATTTTTTCCTGAATACCGAAGCCGCACGTACATGGAGGCCACAATATGAAAGCAAGACTTCTGATATATTCTGATAACATTGTACGTTAATATTAAACTGTAAGCTGATATAATGAACCCTGATGCATTGTAAAACAAAACACTTGGCTCGCTTGCAAAACAACTGCATGCCAACCACCTGTCGACCGTTCTAAAGAGTGTTATCACCGCAGACATTTTTTTTTCACCGAAAACCGTGAGTTAATGGTTGTAATAACCGCAAACCACTTAATGCTTTGAAACCACAATACTGTGAGTTAAAATGAAAATTACCGCAAAACCGCACCAAAAATAACGCAAAACTGCATCACTGCAAACCCTTACGCCCCCTCTATCAATATCATACTGCTTCTGCACATGTCAGCTTATGCTAATGCTTATGCACTAGTGTAAACAAGCTAGCCTTGAAAGGTACTTTGACAACTGAATATTGTGACGTTTCATCATGAACCTCTTAAGCAAGACCAGAATCCTTGATTTATTCCCCTATGAGAGACAATGAGCATTCCAACCTTTGTAAATGGGAGTCCTCCCCAGGCTTCAACCAATCCAAAAGGGCATTGAGGACTGGGTTTCAACTTTTGCAAAGTGATTGTCCCTGTTTAAATATTGGGAGTGAAATATTGTTCAGCCATACTTGATACATTATCAGCATTCAGATTCTAGTAGCATTGCTTACTTAGGCTGTTGACAATTTTTATTATACACTTTGTTTCAGGATTTTGTTTGTACCCAAGAAGGTACCACACCCAAATATCATTACTTTCAAGGAGAAAATTACCAACTTGGAACCGGAATTCAGCCCATACTATTGTACGTTCTGTAGTGTTTTCTAAACCTTAACATACATGAACTCTATATTTTTTTATGGATAACATCTGGGCCCAGTTCAAAGGGTGGGTTCCAAACCCCATGGAAATGCTTGTTACGCATGCTAAAAACACTATGTATATGCTCAGACTCATAATAGGTCCACAAGTCACAAACCACTTGTCTATCAACATCATGTTTCAATCATTAAATAATTACACAGGATATTTTTTTTTATTACTATTATTATCTACAGATAATTAATTTAGTTACATTAGATAATTAAAGTGGTTAAGTAAGCTTAGCTTGATGGAAGAGCCAGTTATGTGAATATTTGATAAATGGATTGAGCAAACATGGAACACGGGTGGACTTCCAAAAAAGACATCAACATGAACAAAACAGTAAACTGGGTTTCAAAATTTGAACTGTGTTTCAGAACAAAATTTCTTAGACGAAATTGGAAAAGAAAATCTTAAAGAGAGGTTTGTTTCAGAGAATTTCTAAACACAAAATTGGGGGTAAAAAGTGCAATTGATCCAAGAGATGGAAATTGTTGTGAGGTGACTCTTCTGACACTTTGGTAAAGTTTGTTGTCCTGAAGTAACTTCTGCCAACATGCTGTAAATTTTTAGTTTTTAGTAACTGGACTTGTAACCTAAAATCAATATTTTAGGAGCAGGTCAGTTCCGTCGTTCAGCAGAATGTGACCTCTCCCAAGAGACACTATACAGTTGGATAATAATGAGAACAAAGAATCTTTTCCTTTAACCACACTGTTTGTAATGGCTTATGATGTGACTGTTTTTGTACTTGCAGCTAAAATGAACTTTACATCAATTGACATGAACTCAAGACCTTATCTTCAACAAAAAATGACAAGGTGCACTATAAAAATGTTTGATTATAACTTACGTCACTAGGAGCTGATCAGACTGAAAAAAAAAAAAACCTTGAATAATCTGGAACATGTTATCTGTATTGTGTAACACCAAATATAATTACATTAGGCCATGATTACAGTCACATGTTTCATTGTGACAAATCTTAAGGTTTGTCCACTTTATGACTTAATTGACATTATACTTAATTATAGTATTTTAATTTACTTTCTCATTTTCCTAAACGTAGATTCTTATTTTAGGAAAGTTTTAATATTTTTAAAATTTTCTCAAAAGTATTTCAGAGTAATGTTTTGTGTTGTTTTAAATTAAAGTACTATATATATATATTCTGTATATCCATTTTATTACGTTTTTGTATGCAGCCGGTCTTTCCTAGATATTTTGCCAAATTTCAATCTCTGTCGAACATTAGAACTCACGTTTTTTTAAACTTTATTTCCAAGAATTTATGGCCGCCATTAATTTTTTTTCTTCCAAGAGTTTGTTGAGGATTTGAGTTAATGACATAATTGTCCCAAAGAATGCCACACGGGTTGAAATTGTAATCACATTTAGCGTAGAAAATTGCACGAATATAAGAGCTAACGTTTTTTTATTATTTATGAGAACTGCAGTACCAATTGGTAACTAGTAATGCTAAATTACCAAAATGTAAGAGTTTCTAGAAGGCTCATGCACCTAAAGTTGGCTGAAATAAAGGACCGACCTGGAACTTTTGATTCTGTCTGGGCATGCTCTCACAATGCCCCATAATTTTGTAATGTTGATTAAATGTATTTTTATGTATGATCACTTTATGAAAATGATATTAGCTGACTTTGCTGTGTAATAATTGTCGCTTGTTATTAGGTTAAGTCAGCTGTATTCTGATTATAATCTACTCACCACAAGAACCAGGAGGATCAATTATCTGAAAAGACTGCTGCAGGAAAAGGTTTGTACAAATACATTTTAGACACAAAATAGTATAATGTACACACAACTAGCATACATGATACGAAAATGAAACAGTACAAGAAATCAACAACTGAAAAGTGATTCTGCAGATGTTATTTCAAGCACAAGTAACCAAAATTTGAAAGAGTTGATTTTGAATGGCAGGTGTAGTCAAGTTTAAATTAATTACAGAATCTGATAAATGACTTCATCTTCAAACACACATGGATTGACTTCTTCCCGTTCATTTTTTTCAACATTTTCCCAACCAAGGTGAACCGGATGAATAAAACTATGGTAGTGGACCAAAGCTGGATTCTGTCATCTTAAAGCAAGCCTTAAAAAGCTTTTAAAATTTTTTCTGTTGCAAGTCTAAATTCTTTAACAAAGGAAGATACGTTTTTTGCTATTCTTCTGTCAATAGCAAACATCTGTTTTGACAGTTTTGAAGTATGAATTTTCTGTCAGCCAGTAACTATAATTTGGTTTAGTCATGGCATTGTCAGTTTTTTTGACTAAAAACACAAACATTATCTTTAAATTGAAGGAAACTTGAAAATTAAGATATGAAAACACTAAAGAGATAGTAATAAACAAAAATGTAAGCTAAGTTTTTCAAGATGCGCAAACTCTGGCTTAGCTGCTTTGACTTAAGCTTTGTTGAATACTTGTGACAGTACTTTGCTGTTTTCAGGATGTGCAGGGTGTAATGCCTGGATCGTTGAATACTTTTGTCAGTAATTTGCTGTTTTCAGGAAGTGCATGGTGTAATTTCTGGAGAACAAGAATTTGACTCTGACGACTTATTAATGGAAAACATGGGTGACGTCACTCAGTTTGGTTTGGCAGGAGCGCTGGCACAGATGGCGAACATGACATTCCTGTCAGGAGCTCCTGGTATTTGTTCTTCCAATAAGGCTCGGCTATTTCCAGAAGTAGTATACTAGAAACCCATCCTCTTCAACCTGTATATTCTGTTTCATGTTTCAACCATTATGCAGGGGTTTGTGAAGGTCTAAATGGGGCTTCATGTTCCACTAGCAATGATCAGTCATGTTCCAGTAGAAAATCATCTCTCTCTCCTCGGGTTAAAAGTGATTTAAAATAGTTGTATAGCTTCCTGTTCATCCCTCAAGTCTTGAACTCGTGTAGAACCTGTAGAACAAAATACACACATACATTACTAACGCAGGCGTGTTATTGATTGCTATGCGTGATTTCTTACTTGTGTTTAGGAGCCGACAAGCAGGTTAGTCATGGACAATCAGTTGCTACTGGCTCAACTGAGGCAAGTATTCAAATATACGTGTCTATCAACCTGCGGGTAGCTCTTCGTTTGCGTGATTTGAATAACATGAATTTATGTTGACATTAGGGAACAGTTAGGATTGGTCATGTTTGTATTAGTACAGTTAGAGAGTCGTTAGATGACAGACTTCATAGCTAGCATATCTTTGGTCTCTCTCCACCTAAGATTCCGGGGAAGGTTGGGCTGGGAGGTGAGACACTGGTATTAAGGTGACGAAAATAAATTAGTATGTGGCTAGAAATACTTCTTGTAGGGGTGGGGTGGGGTGGGGTTGGGCGTAAATATTGTATTTGCACTTGATAATATTTCTGTGTTGTTGTTGTTTTTTCAGACGGATGGGCACCTCGGTAAGGACTATCCAGGTAAAACCTGTGTTACATGTAAACGATTCTTTTTAGAGAGAGACATTGTTATCCGGCAATGTGAACAGCTTCAGACAATGCACTTTTGGCCTATAGTACTTTAATAAGTAATTTTATGCAGAAAACTTGCCCCGTTTTAATGCTAGGAAACTCTGGTGTGTTTGGTATTGCCTAGCGTCGGTGGCAATCTGTGACGAGAAACGTTTGCAGTTCTTTTTGTCTTCTTCTGCACTTTTTCATCTAGATATGACGTCCGCATTGGATGGCGGTGAAACATCCGGGGAATCGCCATTAACACCTCAAATGGACGGCCAGGTGAGGAGCTTCAAAGTAAGTAGAATCTGAAAATCATTTGTAACACCCGGGACAATAATTAGAGATCTCCAATAAAGGTGGGAAAAACCTAAAGGAAGAGGACTGATATATTTTAAGCCTTGACACAGAGAACAAGGCAGTGAAGTGTTCTCTTTTGAAGACAATTCTGACTGCCGAGTTCTTTTCGGCTCGTGTTAAGGTCATTACTCTGAAATAGAACCCAACCCAAGATTTTTTCAAGCTTCGTTCATTTATTTATTTATAGTAATGATACTCCAAAAATGAAATAAAAAATTGGAGGCAACCATTCATGGGCTTATCTTACTCCATTTATGCCTTATTTCGTGTTATTTCATTAGGTCACGTTACATCTCCTGGTAGCTGCAAGCAAAGATGAAAAAAATCTTGATAGGCAGTAAGCCTCGGGTGCTTGGAACAATGTAACATATAATCTATGGAAAAATCACTCAATTCTATATTACACTGACCTAAAATGTTCCTCCAGGGGTCGTTTTCGAGGTCATGATTTGCGTCCTGGAAAAACTAATTTGTGCACTCTTAGCTATATCGTTTTTTTTCCTTCCAAACAATGTTTTCTTAATTTTTTCAGTGATCGCTATCAAACTTATTGTTTGTTCGCTATCAAACGTAGCTTGAGGAAAATCTCATACAAAGTGTACATACAGGCGCCAATACGCGCGCGCTAATAACGCGAAAAACCTGCGTAGTAGGGATGCACAGTGCAATACTGAGGAATCACCTTAACATGATGTTTGAGATACAGTCGTCGGTTCTACACCAAGGCGGAGCCCTACACCAGAGCCCTGAACTTGAAATTCGAGATCGTTCTGGATGGCATGTATGTTGAAACGAGCTTGTTGTTTGAAGGTTTAGGCCTAAATTCAAAGACAAGACCGTCGAGGCCTATCCGACAGTTTCTGATCATACGTGTAGGTCGCGGGGATAACCCCACGGGTAGGCTCGGGGAATCTTTCAGTGTATCATATTTGCACCTGGTTCTAAGGAGAGGCTTGTAGGACACGTATTATCGTCTTGCAGGTGAAAGTGACACCAGATCATGATGAAGACGATACGGATGACGAAGCTGATATCATGGCTTCCATGAGCTCTCGTGGCCGTCGAGCTGCTGTTGTATTGCCCAAGCACTCGAAGAGGAAGTGAAGTACTTACAAACGAGGGAACCCCTAATGTGGTGAATATTAGAGCACACTTCCCAAGGCCTCGTCTCCAAACTGAGCATCACCAGGAAAAAAGGAAAGCAAAGCATCAGTTTATTGAAAAGAGTTTTGATTTAAAAAAAAAAAGAATTTTATTTTTCCTTAATTGGTCATGTAAGTTCTGTTTACTATTACTATCACAATTGACTTCAACCCTGCTTGGTTTTTGTGTGCAGCAGTTCTGAGAAGTAACTTACAGATTGAAGTCTTATGTGACATTTTACTGTGTTGTATCGTATTTTTATGAGTCGTGCGGCTTTTTGACTTTGTCGTTAGGATTGTGAACCACAGGCATTAAAATATATGTTAAGACATATTTAACTTCTACTTTATGTCAGAAAAAGTCCTTTCTCTATGATTGGCTGAGAGTAGGAAGGTTGATGCAGTTGATATCTACAGACTAACTGCTGCTTCAATTCAAGGCTTCAGTGCTATCATTTTTTTACTACCGCTTTCGGATGACGTTTCGTAAAAGGCCTGGAACAAGAGATTGTCTCGTTTAAAGGAATTTTTTTTTTTCGGTTGCCCGTTTCCGAGTATTTGAAAGTCCTAAGTAAACGAAAGTTGTTTCAGACCAACAGTGGTCGGACTTGATGTCCGGACAATTTACGGTAAGGATGGGAGGCGCGGTGGGTTCGACCCTGGCCGGGGACATTGTATTGTGTTCTTGGGCAAGACACTTGACTCCCACAGTGCCTCTCTCCACCCAGGTTTAATTTAATGCTAGGGGTAACCCTGCGATGGACTAGCATCCCAGGGGAGTAGAAATACTCCTAGTCGCTTAATGTTATAGAAACCGGGATAAGCTCCGGTCTGGTGAGCCACTTGGCTTGTATGCCTACCTATGTCCGACCACAATTTATTTTGTTCGTCCAAGATGGTCTCTCACTATGAAATATGTCCTATCAAGGGAAAAAATATATTTGCAACTATGCTTTGTCCCTTTTCTAAACCGATGAGTCTCTCTTAGATATCCTGAAAAGATGTATCTTAAGGTCGCTCCGCGTGAGACCTGCCCAGGGCGGACTTAATGCCCTTTGTGAGGTTCTCTGTTCTAAATCATCCTCTCTTACTTGAAACGTTTTGCAAAGTTTTCAGTCGGCTTCTCGTTAGCATAGAACGAATTGAAATGTCGAGGATTGTCAGTGTAAGCAAACAGCACGTATTTTTAAGAGCATTTTGCTGTTTATCCAAGCCTTATTTCACGTGAAGGCGCAGGAAATGCGTCAGGCCTAAATCTCGCTTACGTGCTTTCTGAGCTAACTATCTTGAGATTATTACAGGCTCAGCTACTATCATTTTTTTTGGAACGCTTTCTTTCCCAGGGAATTCTTAAACGTGCTCGTGAATGATGGTACGTGCTAGGAAGTCCTGGCACCCATACAGTTGCTTGAATGCCCCGGCGTTTCGGTGAGTGCTACGGAACAACCTTCGATTCTATTCGTATCTAGAGCTATTGACCATAGCGCGATTGCCTTTACTTTCTCTTAAGAGAACAAAAATTTAGTAATGTTCTTGAAACTTCGGCATGAAATTCTGCAGCTTTGGTCCCGTTCAGTTGACTATTGCTGGAGGCATATCTGTTTGTTTGCTTCTTGAGGCGTGAAGTGGATACTATTACTATAAATTAAATAAGACAGAATGTTCGATAGTATTTCTGTATTATCGTGAATTGATCACAGCAGTTAGCTTTAGTATTTAGTATCGGATTATCTGCGCACGTGGTTGAAAATGACTTCGTTGTCCCAAACATTCTACAAGATAAAAAATAATAAAACACTGTAATCTTTATTTAATGCGACAGGGTTCCATTAGTTGCCTGTTTGTTTCTTCCAACATTAAATCTGTTGTACCTTTCCGGCCAATACACTTAAAAATCAAAAGAAAAACGAACAGCATGCATAGTAGCGATGAATCTCGTGATTGCGGGCCTGAGGCCACTTCGCGCGCCTTCATATTGAACTGAATGTCATCATTCATGAGGCGGCCTCGCGGGGTTAGAATTTAAGGGGGCTCCTACCTAGGATGTCACCTAGAGGCCATGATACCTCATGTCACGTCCTCAACCTCATAACTGAATAAATGTTTGTTTTTGACAGGTAAACGCTGCACGAAAGTATAATTTAACTTATCGAACGTGTGTTAGGCATGTGTTGTACGTGTTTCTAGTTAGTTCCCGTTTGCAGTAAAAAGTAAATAAACGAACAAAGGAAACGGAAATTAAGACTGGACGATTGCCACCTCTGTTGTTATCATTCGTACATATCGCGATTATATACTTAAAACATTTTCCACTCAGGTATAAACTGTGGAGGCTCAGGACATGGCGAAAATCATGTAAAAGTAGCTAATTAAATAAAGAGGATTCATTATGGGATCATAGATCAAGTTCTCAAGCTAAATGAGAATTATGATCATCGTTTAATCTTGTCAGAAGTCAGTTGTATTTACTACAGTGTGTCTTCTGTGGAAGTCGGTTTGTTTTATTTTATTTGGTACCTGTACATCTATGGTTTAACCGATGTATTGGATTCCTGCCTCGCGATATTGTGAGGATTAAGCTAAACATGCTGTACTGTTCAAGTGTTAATTAAAATTTCAAAATTCTGGCGCTTTCGAAGGGATGAGAGGCGGATGCCAGCCCCTAGAACATTGTCACTATGCCTGATTAGTTTGACTCTCCTCTGTGTTGATGATATACGAGGTGACCAGATGTGACCTCATGCATGTTTCTAGCCTTTCTCCAAGCCCCCATCCTCTGCTTATAACGCTGTTAAGTAAGCTGGCATGTAGCAATTCATTTCAGGTATATCGCTAAGTAATCGTAGCAATTCATTTCAGGTATTTCGCTAAGTAGTCGTCTGTGTTGTCGTTTCCATGTGCCGAGGATTTGCCGAGTTTGCGCCCGAGCCAAGAGTATACCACTTTGATTTGAACTGTAAAGGCTTTAATCCAATTCCAGTTCATTTTGTGAAAGCCTCCGGGGGGGGGGGGTACTCCCTTATTTGTGCCGGTTATGGTTATATAGGTATGTGCGGCCCCAAACGGTATGGTTTTTCAGCCGTTTTGGTCTAAATAGGAATGGTTTTACACTTAGTCTCGAATAGGGTTTGTTTTTTCTCTAAGTAGAAGCTACTTTTTCATCATTATCGATAATACTATGAACAATAGTCTCTCACACTGCATTTAACATCTGAACTAAGTAACTAATGGTAAGGCAGGTCTCAAACAGGGTATTGACTAAGGAATCAGGTCATAGAAAGGTAATGAGAGATTAAGTCAGGTCGTCAGTAGGGTAAGGAAAATCCAAGATTTTAGTCATAAGTAAAGTAAGGGGTTTGGAAAGCGTGCGCACACCCCTACCCAATTTTCTGGGAGTATCCCCCCCCCTGGGTAAAACCCGATAAAGACGCAAAAACGGGTGATGTGCTTGTTCCTGTAGAGTGTTCGAATAAGAGCTTCGTTCCTTTAAAACAATCCCTCAAAAAAAGAAAGAGCAATGGCCTGGAAACGGATCTGTGATAAAGGTCAAGCACGTCTAAAACGATAACACGAGGCTGATAGAAGTGATTTTTGAACTAAGTTGTGCAATTGTTTGCTGAAGATTTTGTCATTGATCGGTTCTTTATTTGGAGTAGTCGGTAAAAGTTTCAAATCGAACTTGAAAGAAGTCGGTGCTGACTGTAACAATTTAAACAGAGCATCACCAAGCATTTTGTAACTGGTTAAACTACGGGACTGATAGAAACATGTGCGGAACTGATTGGTCGGTTTGGCGCTGATAGCAAACGTCAAAAACTCGAATTCTCTGTCATTAGGGATTTTTCTAGGCGATTTAGTGATAGGTCTTGTGTCTGTTATTTTTAACCAACTGACTGAACAGTGTTCGTTTTCTTTCTTTTTCGGTTTTCGCTAATTCAAGTTTTGGCATTTCACGCTGCGTGTAAACCATAGTGCTGACGTTCCAAAAGAATTTCCCTTTTTGAGATATTTGGTGAAACGTGGTGTTGACTGAAACCCGTCGTGTTGCAGTAGGTGAACCGGGATTTCCGGATTTCGTATCTCGTATATTGCGGCACGTCCATCCGTTAAATTAGTAAACACAGAAACCACGGGTTGTAACACTTCTCAGTATTGGTTTGACGAAAAAGGCTTGTTCGGGATACTCGTGACTTAAGCGAAGAATTGTCCAACGTTTTGTGCTGGAAACAGAGAAAGCTAGAAGGAGGAATTGTCTATAAGAAGTCGGTGAGTACACAAATTTAATCTTTTTTCTAATACGTTTTATATCTTAATAGGACGGATTACAACTCTCAGTGCTACTTTAGATGTTAGAAAATAATTCTTACATTTCAGTCAAAAGAAGCAGTTCTTTTAACTTAAATTTTATAGTCTTGGAATAATCATTTTTTCGTCATGCAGACCGGGGCGGGGGAAGGGATGGTGTCCTGGGCTTCAGTGTTTTTTGCTTTACATTTTAATATATGAACTTCATTTCTGAAAAACTATGCGTGATTTATCGAGCAGAGCGAGGTATTGTTATCTCACTCTCTGTGTAAGCGGCTTTGTGTTTTTACACGGAACTTTACTCGCCGCGCTTTGAGACGCTGAGTTCCTTGTTTGAAAATCAAAAAAGGAAGGCAACGAAATCTCTTGCCTTACCCGAAACGATTCCGAGTTTTCAAGATAGGATTAAATGTTAATCTCGGTTCTGACTTGCGACGCAAGCATAAACATAAACATAACAAACTGATGCCCTTGTGAGGACGACCGCGACACGAACATAAGCGTTCTGCCTATGTTTAGTGAGGACATGTTGACACAAGCATAAAGTGCTCGCTGATTGGCTGATGGCTTGTGCTTATGCCAGAACGTCCTTACTGGACAAAACAGCGATATACGATCAAACCTCTATGACGCGGGCACCCCTTTCTGAGTAATAGTAAAAACGGCTGCGAGGCACCCCTATTAACCGGCCACCTCCCATTGCCCCAAGGGCAGCCGCTTAATAGAGGTTCGACAATAAGGGCCTCTAAGCATAAGAGAAACGCAAGGTCTAAGAGAATCGCGATTTTCTGAGTTCAATTAGCACTTCTAAGAAGATAAAGTGCGCAATCAGCACACGTGACGTGTTTCTTGTTACGTCACTTCCACCTACTTCCTCTTTGGCTGGAAACACAAGTTTTTAATTTTGTTTGGGCAACAAATGTACTGTATTTGACCAGTGTGTACGCTACCTACTAGTTTAGGTTTAAAATGTGGACCACAAAATGCGACCAGCGTTTCTGCCTGAACTTGTGCTTGTGCCTGAACTCGTTTCCAGGGACGCTAGCACGGCTCACGTATTTTGTAACCAATCAAATGTCTTAGAACATCTCAACTTCCGCCATCTAGACAGGCCATTCGGATTCATTCTGTTTAGAAAATGGTAGTTCATTTACCTTCTCAAATCCGTTTTCTAAATTTGCGTTTTCGGAAGATGGACTCCCGATGTAAGCACCACAGTTTCTTTTCGTGATCAAACAGATAACGGTCGTTCTTCGTTACCATGGCAGCAAAGGCATACCATAAGGGTCAAATCTTGCGTTGTAGGTACGTGAGAAATATCATGAAAGAGATTTTCCCCATAACATGTGAAGAGTGTACTTGTTTTGGGAACAGTTGGTGGAAAATATTCAAGTTGAAAAGCTTGTCAGGCGCACTCAGAGTTCGGTATATTTACATACGTACATATCTCACGTTGAAGTGTTATCACTGGTGTTTTCAGATGTTTTGGTCTCAGCTGGGCTCGCTTCGAAAGATTTTGAAACGAGTATAAACTTTGCATACATAGGAGAGTAGAGCGCGAGCACCTTAACTACGAAAACAGGAAGCCGATAAAACTACTTAGTCAAAACAATTATTCACTAACAAAACGTGTCAGTGCTACTTAAGCTCAGTGGTGTGGGCGGTTTCGCACTTTAGGGTCAGTGTTCTAAGAAAAGCAACACAAATGTTGATATTGTTTATACGGTGATGCTTATCTATTTGCATGTATAATATGAAGGATTGCCACTCCAGTGCCTCTCTTGACCCACAACTGATGGGCTACATGTGTTTTAGAAAATGACTTTCCAGATTCCCTGTGTTATGACGGTTAACTTAAACTACAGAAGAAAACATCATAGAAGTACTTAGTACATTGATGGTTTAAATATGCAAAGACCAACACGGATTAAAAACCAGTTAACCGAACGGCAAACTTGAAAAAGTCATCAGGTTGCAGGCAGAAGAGGACCCGGGGAAGAGGACCGGGCCTGTACACATTAACTTGTGCTAGCAGAAGGACTCAATTTTGAAACATGACCAATGTTGAAACATTATCGTTTTAGTGTTTTTCAACGGAGTGGTGATGATCATCGTCATTACTCCAGCCCGGAATTACGTTTTCTTGATTTCCTCTCGCGTTATCGTAATTTCCTTTTAAAATTTCCTTTCACAAGGTGATATTTTTGTCCCCTCTGCCGCGTTTAGATCACTAAGACTCCTTGCGTATTTTTTATGTTGTTTTTGCACATATATTACTGAACATTTGGCTCTTGATCTGGAACTTTTTTATTATAAGGATCGTGTCTGCTCGATGGCAGCCCGACAAGCTGGGCAATCTTCGGAAGCATTTCGGTAGTCCTCGGGAAATGTAACAGATGACGCGGCGATATCTATGACCTTCGAAAGAGGGCTGCTAAATCATTAGTCTTGGAAGTATTTTTTCAATGCAAAGAATGTTTAGGTTACCAATCTTCAAGTACTGTTAATACTTTCTGTCAGCGTTCCAAAACTGAAGTTTTTTTTCCGCGAGCGCCGCACGTGGTCAACCGCAGTTTGTTGTACTTAACAACACAGGAAGATCACGTTCCGGAAATTTACCGTACGCCTTGTGCAAGGGTCAAGGTTGTTCTTGAATGTACGTGTAGAAAAGACAATTTCAACGACGTTAAAATTTAATTTATTATAAAACGAATTTAAGTGGATTTACACAAATGTGTTTAGCCACAGAACATTCCGGTTAAACTTCAATTAGTCCAGTTTGTGAGCAACCTCATTCAATTTTTTGTTATCATATGTTGCGCGTGCCTGCTTCATGGTTTTTAATCCTATTTATAGCTTGCCTGCATCAAAATGATTTCTTTTCCACATCTGAAATTCTATACACTAAGACACATAATTTTAAAAGGTCAAAGTTACGGGGTGTTTTGTACGGGATTAAATCTCTACAAAATCAAGACAAGGCATTTTCCATTTTATTACCCAGAAGCTGCACTTCGTTAGCCGGAATACTAAAACGATTGTCTTTAAGACTTTTATGTTTGATTTTTCCTGATTACCGACTAAATTAAGACAATAACAACGACTGTAACAATTTGTTCACATGAACGTGTAGCTTCACTATATACTGCTGCTGCCGGTTCACCTAGCAGTTTTGTACATTCCCGGGCTGACTTGTTGTATTGTTCTGGCTTGCGTAGCTTATTAAGCAATTTGAGAGATAGCGCAAAGCGGTATCGAGGCTGTTCTGAAGCACGCCCCCATCCCGGAAACAGAATTGCTGTAGAACTAGTTTTAGGGTGAAGTAAATTCGACACAAGTCCAGTCACTCCTCTTTACAGGTATAGCTGAATGTCCTTATTTTGAATGTGTCCGCCCGTACTATGAAAGTAGAGAAATTGTACTACAATTCCTGAGGAATTCTGTTTCTGTGGCGCCAAGTGGACTGTGTGTAATCATGTTGTCCTGTCCGTAAAGGGAGGTTTGACTGCATTAGGAAATACGTGGAATGTTATACTGATTATGAACAGTCACAGATCACAGCTCAACAAACTGTTTGACTGGGGGTTCAGTGTCCCTGAAAAACTGAAATGTTTGGTGCTGTTGAAAAATCTCACTTCTCCTGAAGATAACGGCCTCGTATATTGGGGTTATAAACTTAACTAGAGAACGATATTATTCTATCGACGTTTCCGGATTTGTGAGATTGTGAGAATTGACTATAGGGTAGCTTTGGTTGAGCTTGTCTTAGCGTTTCCTGTCTTCTGTTGGTCAGTTGTTGCCAAGATCAGGGGTAAAGTGATAGGTACGTTTACAATGTTTGGATGCTTTCCATTGATGGCCGTTTGATGCGTATTTCTATCCTTTGCTGTTCATATCAGTCAGGCTTGTTTCACTGAACGTCATTTGCAAACTCATCGTCACTCAACGTCATTTGCAAACTACTAACTTGCTCGACTTGAGATTGTGAAGCATCTCTTTTTGCCAGGTAAGCTAATCGGTGATATATTTCATCCGTATCAGTTTTCCGCAGCCATATGCATGGTAAGTTTGACGTATCAGAAAGTTGAAGGACTGTTGGCTTTGCTGTCGTTATAACTCAAGTATAGTGCAGTTCAGTGCAATGTTAGGCGTGCATTAGTCCTGTACAGTAGTTTGTCAGTGTTTTGGGAAAGAAAGCTGAATCTGTTACTTGAAGGTCTATTCTAAAATAAGCGCGTTTACGATTACTGCTCAGGATTAATTCCTTATTAACGCAGAAAAACTACTGTATAGCCCTAACAACACAGTCTCGGGAGACTTGCTTTGACAAATAGCTTTCAATAAGTCGGAATCCAAAAGAGGTATTCAGTATGTTTCATGACTGAACAAGCATATGCAGGTTTTTGCTTCCGCTCTTTGTAGAGGTGTGGTTAATAGGTTTAGTTCAGTGTACGCACCCTTGTACTATACTGGTGAAACACATTCCACTACAACACACAGCATGGCATTTAATTTACATTCTATCTATGTTCACCAGGTGGGATAGAACACAAAAGTCAGTTTCAGGTTTTTCCATTGATAGGCTAATAACAGAAATTGCTTGTGGTTTAACCCCTGCCTGTAATACTTCTCGACGCAGAACAATGAAAGAACTTGAAGGCCCACGTACTGTAATGCTAACACCCTTGGCAAACATAGCAAAGAACTCAGATCTACAGAGCAGAAAGAGAGCCATTTATGTTTGCAAAAAGACAAATATGCTGCACTGCAGATGAAAACTATCGTAATCAACCAAAATGCATGGGACTGAAATATCAAGTTCGTACGTACGTTTGAAAGGAAACGTTAGGTACCGTTCAGCTTTTACTTGCTTGCAATTTACTTTTAAGTTTCGTGATGGTATTTTATTTATCATTTACCACTTTTTTGCATAGGTCTGCATACATATGGAGTTCATTTGATGCCAGTTGTTACATTCTTTAACGTCAACTTCATCACCTCAAAGTTGAAAAAAAACGTGAACTGATTTGGAAAAATCCCAAGAAATTGTTTGAGATAAGTAAAATTACAATCTGTACTAAGCTCAAGGTCAAATAAACTCTATACTGCTGGTGACAAACGCAAACATTTCTGGAACAAAGAAAATTCCTACACAACAATGGGAGGTGCGCTTTTCAGCAGTACTCTCAGATGGCACTGCTCTACTTCACCGTAACTTTCTACGCGAAGGTTCGTTGGCCCACGTTCAAAAGATTGTGTGACGAGGCAGAAAATAGCGCAGAAGGTTATTTATTGCGATGTACAAGATAGTTCTATGTGAACTGACCCTAGTGTGTGTTTATTCAGATGAAAGCTGTCGAGAGAATAATAAAATCGATAAAAATTTAATGAAAGGCGTGAAGTAAAACGAGATTTTTTAAAAATAGCAAATGTATTTAGGCATGCCCGCGTCATAACCCGTAAAGAACTTAAAGCTATTGAAATTCCGTTTTCTTCCCTCTTGTCTTTTGGGACTAACTCTTAGTGTTTGTAGCTAAAAATAACTATTAGATCAAAAGCCTCAGGACCGCCCTCAGCAGAAGTCCTATCTATTTTAATTTAATATTCCTACTTTCAATTCGGTGTTTTAACTCCTTATTCATCCTGTTGTGTGATTGACGATCCAATTATAATTTTAGACGAAAATCATTATTGCAAGCGCTGAACTGTCTAGAATTCTCCAACGCCATATTAGATTTCCTGTAGATTGTTCTGTAAAATAGGAGAGTATTCAAAATCAGCTATTTCTGCCTTTTTGCATTTTTCATCTGACAATTTAGTGAAACGGAAAATGCCGTTCTAAACAGGAACTGTAGTTTTATTAGAGACTAACGAAGTCTAAGGCAGGAATAACTAGGCGATTTTCGATTTAATCGCTACCAGCCTAAATGGCTGGTCACATGTAGTTTGTTTAAATGCAGAGTAGTGACTTCTGGCTGATGCTACCACTTTGTGAAACACTTGCACACATTAGTGCTTGTTTATTTCTATCAAAAATTCATTGGTGAATAGTTTAATTAATGAAAAAACAATGTTGGTTTCGTCAGCTTCGCTCATGCGATCTTTACATTAAATCGAAGACCGCGGCGCACTGGGCGGCTTTTGCAGAAACCTGTTTTGTAATCCAGTTGAACCTGCTGTCGATGTGTCTACACAACTAAAACACATTATCGGAAATCCTACTGACTTAAATGTTATTTTCCTTTTTGTGATCCTCTTTCTGTCGGCAGATACCTCGATAAGATCATAAATGAGGGAGATATTCAACTGCAAAAATAGATCCTGATTACAATGATAGCCCACTGCAGGTTACTTAAGGGGGCTGGGACACACGCCGGGTCTAGAATCCAATTTATTATTATTTTCGTCTTCTGTCAGTCGCCGATCTTTCCCATGAGTGGAACATGCTTTATCCAACCCTGGAATCCACTTATCAGGCACTTTGGATGCCAGCTCTGTTTTGTCAATTGAACAGGATGAAACATAATTTGAAAACCAGAAAACATTAGTCGACGGTAAAAACCCTTTGAACAATTCTTAGCGTTGCTATGACAACGACTCTTGTGATCACGTGTTCATGTCAATCAAGTCATCAATTAAGTCCAGATTGCTTTCTTCTGTTCTACTTCATTCCTCCTCGCGAAGAGAACGTAACGTTTATTTTGATTTTCATTTTGCAATGTGAACTAGCTGCCGAATTCCAGAGAGTTCACGTGTTCAAAGATTTGGTGTCACATTTTCAAAACAAACTTGTTTCACAAGGAAGAGGATTTAGGCGGCCGGCGTCCATCGTGTTGTAGTGCTGAGGCGGGAACCGCGTTATATCGAAGAACGGTTAAACGGTGTTCGTGTGATCTCCAGTATCCTCGGCGTAAGGTTGGTGTTGTTTGGAGATAATTTGCTCTAGTTCTTGTTCCGTTCAAGCAGAGCTCTACCATGTCTTGCACGATCTGGCTACTTATGTTATGTAATTTAAGTGTTTGCCGGTGTTTACTAAATTGCCGATGTCTGATTAATTGGAACAAATTTGCTCATACATCGTAACCTCTTACGCGTCTGATTTTTCGCTCACAGACTAATCGTCAGTGTTCTTTTGACTTCTCCATAAGGCAGCAATGCTGTCTCTTTTAACTTTTATTGCACCGGTTTTGTACGGTGTGTCCATTACCGAAATCCCCTTCGTCATGGATAAGTGTTGCTTCTTTGCCATATTCAACAGCCTGAAATGTATTTAAATTGAAAATGGAATATTTTTGTTAATGTAGCTTGTCCATGGTTTGTGGTTCATGTATTTCTCTTGCTCCCGCCTCTCTTATGGAGCACAAACAATTCTTTAGTGAAAACCGACTGTTGACATTTTCTTGACATGTGTCATTCAGAAGCAGGCAACTGGTATTAAAACAAAAATAAGGAAGGAAATTTATTTATGCACACATCTTCAAAATGCGAAGCGGTTGTCATTTGATGGGAAATGTTCCATTTCCTGAGCTCAACCTCCGGTTTAGCATGTTGGAAAATTTCCAGTGTTGTTACGTAAGACTCGGGGGACGATATACTGCTGGTTTGTTGCTGACCTTTTATTTGTACAATACTGAGTTAGTAAACGATCGCTTTAAAATTATCTCTCCAGGGGAGGAAGTTGAAGCTTTCTCTATTAATTGAAGAGTCAGAGAGCATGAAGGTGTTGAAGAGTTTAATTCAGCGAAATTCCTCTGATGCAGGGTTCAAACAGTGGATTTAGGACGGTGTGGGGTGGGCTTAGTCAGTTGGACGACGGCCCAGGCTCCCCCCCTTGTGTTGAAGTCCTCATTATCAACGGGCACATGGTTTTCTTCGGTGGGGGGGTGGGGGGGGGAGAGAACGGTCTTGGCTATTGCGTAACAACTATTTATTACGGTTTTCTTGCTAACAATTGAATGATGAGGGGAGAAAAGATTGTTTTAATTACAGGAAAAAGTATCATTAACTTGTTTACGGCATTCAAGGCAAAATGCCAATAGAGGCATTCTGCAGTTTGCTGATAGAAACGATAGCCTCTCTTCTGAAACCCGTGACCCTACCTTTGACTCATAAACAGAGAATTTGTGCACTAACCAAATGTGTTCTTCAAAAGCAATTTAAAGAATCTCTTTTGGTGTTTTCTTTTAAGTCTGTAGGCACTAAAACACCCATGATCAGCTTAGCTAGGCCGCCCAAGAAAGAGTTCCGGAAATTTTCAGGTGTTAAAGAGCATTATCCCGCGTTAATTAAAGAGAGTAAAGACAACATGAAATAATCAAGAAGGGAGCTGTCGTGACCAGACAATGAAATCAATGTTTGCTTTAACGTCCATGATACCAAAGGCCGCAAGCTTTTTTTTCAATCTTGGAGTCTGCAGAGGTTTTTTTGAGCATTGACCTTGTTATTTTTCGTAAAGTGCCCTGGAAAGGAAATATATGAACATATTTTGCGTCTTTGTGGTTTTTTAAATGGAAATATTAGGTTTCAGTTATTTTGGGAAGGTGTTTTTTCCTCTTTACTTTA